>Ga0163180_10000481_pt1 | contig 22990 bp, 25 predicted proteins | sample AtlANTMetagenome_2_FD_109647 | JGI IMG/M metagenome (GOLD analysis project Ga0163180, IMG submission 109647) | Marine eukaryotic phytoplankton communities from the Atlantic Ocean - Atlantic ANT 4 Metagenome | ecosystem: Environmental > Aquatic > Marine > Oceanic | place: North Atlantic Ocean...
GTAGACCCCCAATTAGTAGATGTTACTAGCCCAGATAATGCTAAATATAGTTTGGCATTAGAAGTAGAAACAGTAGATAAAAAATTTGGTGTAGTACAAATAATAACAAATCAAAATTCCGTACCTATTATTGGTAATACAGTGACGTTATCTTTCCAAGCTAAAGTTAGCAACACAACAAGATTAGATGATGTTAGAGCAGCTATTGTCACATGGTCTGGTACAGCAGATGCTCCAACAAGTGATTTAGTAAACGCTTGGAATGGGGCTGACGCAAACTTTTCTGTTGTAACTAATTGGACTTTAGAAAATACTCCTGCAAATTTAAGCGTAACTACAAGTTGGGCTAAATACAGTGTTACAGCAGCGTTGGATGCTAGTAGCGGTACAAATGTAGCCGTTATGATTTGGTCAAACAGCGTAGACAATGACGCTGATGATATATTATACATAGGCCAATGTCAGCTAGAATTAGGTAATGTAGCGACAGATTTTGAATTTGTGAACAGAGACAACGAAGGTCAATTATGTCTAGCCCATTATTATGATTCCCGTAATTCTTATACATCGGGACAAGATATGTACAACGGCACAACAAAAGTTGTTACATATCAAGCCGCAGGAATAATGATGATGTGGGGGTGGGATGTTGGTACAGCTAATAGGTATGTGTGGTTAACAGAAACTAATCCTACCATGATGCACAAAACACCTACTATGACTTTATTTGACAGTGCAGGTACTTCTGGAAAAATTACTCGTTGGTCTTCTACTGGAGGAAGTGCTATCAATGGAAATGACCCTTATGGAACAGTAGTTACTGCTGCAAGGTTTCATGTAAATACTTGGACTTCGTTAGGAAATACCTACGGATGGCATGCAATGGTTGTATTAGAGGCAGAATTATGACAATTACCGCAGCAAAATATGGGCGACCTTTGATGGATGAAACAAAATCACATAATGTAATTGTAACTATGGATGGTATTGTTAAGTATGTTCCCATAGATATTGAAAACAGAGATTACAGAAAACTACAAGCATGGGTAGCACAAGGTAACACTATAGCGGATGCAGATTAATGGTTAGTAAAGCAAGAAAAACAGCAGCCCAAGCAAGTACTAATTTATCAGGGCGCAGAAATTTATTATATAACGGGGATATGACAGTTATACAACGCGCTTCAAGCTCTGCGGGTTTAGGTGCAGCGTCAGGATATTTTGTGCAAGACAGGTGGAAAATAGCAACAAGTACAACAGGCGAAGGGCGATTTACTATGTCCCAAGACGCAGAAACACCCGATGGTTTTGCGAACAGTATGAAAATTGATTGTACGACAGCAGAAGATGGCGACCCAGATGCAGATGAATATTTAATTATTGCTCAACGCTTAGAGGGACTAAACTTGCAACAGTTAAAAAAAGGCACTTCAGATGCAGAACCTTTAACAGCATCTTTTTGGGTGCGTTCTCCTAAAACTGGGGTGCATACAGTATCGTTGTATGACCCAAGTAACACCCGAAATATAGGTTCAACTTATACAATCGCGTCAGCAGATACTTGGGAATACCACAGTGTAACATTTGCAGGAGATACGACAGGGGCTATTCCAGACGACAACACCGAAGGATTACGTTTGTGGTTTTGGCTATTAGCAGGGTCAGACAGAACGGGTGGAACTTTTAACACATCTTGGGCATCTTTTACGGCTGCTAATGCTTGTAATAGTAGTCAAGTAAATGTTTTAGATAATACATCAAACAACTTTTATTTAACGGGATGCCAGCTTGAAGTTGGAAATAGCCCAACATCGTTTGAATTTGAAGAGTACGCAGAAAATTTATCTAGATGTTACAGATACTATTATAATGCTGCAGGAACAAAATACGCAGGTAGGTATAGTACTGGTTATAGTTTTACTGACTTCGATTTTTCCCCCGAAATGAGAGCTGCGCCTTCGATTCTTTCTTATACTGCTGTTCGTACTACTACAGGATTAGCTTATTATTCTAATAAAAAATGGTTTCAAGTATATCAGGGTGCGACAAATGGCTACATTACTAATGCACTTTTGGATGCAGAGATATGATAGATAATTATCTCAACATTACGTCTGCAAAATATCAACCTATTATAGAGGGACACACTAAATCTGTTGCTATATTTATTCAAGTAAAGGGAGAAGCAATGGAGTGGGCAGTTCCTATAGATGATGCAAACACGCATTATCAAGAAATAAAACGCCAAGTTGAAGCAGGTACATTAACAATAGCGGATGCCGACTAATGGAAAACACAGAAAGATTACATGAATTAACTGCTCGGCTCGAAGCCCATGTTGCACGTTGCGAAGAACGAGACAAAACTATATTTAATGATTTAGCTGAGTTAAAAGAAGAATTAAAAGATTTTCGTATGTTGATGACAACGATTGGTGTTCTGTTAACATCTGGTGTAGCAGGTACGTTAGTAACGGTTTTATTGAGAGGATAAGTGGAAGCTAAAATAACATTAGCAGATGGAAGAGTGATTAATAATCCTTTTCTTGGTGCTGCTCAACAAGCTCAAAAGTCTCAACAGCAAAGTGCTGCTCAACAAGAGTCGAATGCTGGTGGACTAGCTAGTCTTGGCAAGGCTACGTACTCCTGGGCAAGACCAGAGGCGTTAGCAGTTGCACAAAACACCTATAACGCAAAGACATTGCCGTATTCTGGGACTTATGGGGTAGGTTTAGCCAACTATGGTTGGAACGAAGGTAATATATTAGACAAAATTAAGTATTCTCGAGACAAGTTTAGTAAAGGCGACAAGTCTGGTGGGTACAAAGAAATTTACGAAAAGATGGGTGATTGGGCGGATAAGTACAATCCCAAGTTAAAGACGTTTTTGGATACAGGCAATATCCCGGAAGGGCTGAAGATGGACACGGTGCTTCAGGCCGCAGACTATGGGCTAAGAGGGCTAGGCCAAAAACAACAAAATAAAAAAGGTTTTTTTGACACTACTTTTGGAAAAATACTATCTACTGCTGCAACAATAGGTGCATCAGCGATAAATCCTTATTTTGGTGCCGCAGTTGGTGCAGGACTAGGCGGTGCTCAAGGAGGTTTGAAAGGTGCTGTTTTAGGTGGTCTTTCTGGTTATGGCTCAGGAAGATTTATGGAAGGATTTGGAGCAGTTGATGGAAGTCTTGGAAGTAAATTTATGGGTGGATTAAGGTCGCTAAAACCTTCTTTTGGGGCTAAAGGATTGGGTCTTGGTAATAACCTGACTACGGGTATGATGCTAGGACAAGGTATAATGGGTATGATGCAACCTGGGATGCAAGCACCACAAGGCATGGGGTTACGAAATTTTCCGAATGCGTATCAACAACTAGCGTATGGCGGTGGCAATCTTGGTCAATATGGTGGAAACGTAGATAATTACATGGAATATAAACCAGATGCTTCTTTATCCGATGTATTTAAGACAGATTTTGATGTGCAAAGAGATCCGAAGTTTGGAGTAGAGTGATGCCATTAGCTAAACTAACATTTAAACCAGGCGTTAATAAAGAAACAACGTCTTATGGTAATGAGATGGGGTGGTTTGACTCGAGTTTAATTCGTTTTAGGAAGGGTCGCCCTGAAAAAATGGGTGGTTGGGCTAAGTTAAGTGCTAACACAATTTTAGGAACTGTTAGGTCATTGTTTCCTTGGGTTGCTTTGGATGGCACTGCATTCATGGGTATGGGGACTAGTGAAAAATATTACATAGAACATTCTACAGGAGTGTACTCGGATGTAACGCCTTTAAGAGGATCGGCAGTTAGTCTTAGTAATCCTTTTACAACAGTTAGTGGTTCTAGTGTAGTTACCGTAGCTGATGATGACCACGGTGCAGCAGTAAATGATTATGTTACGTTTGCAAGTGCTGATTTAAGCACTCAAGGAATTGCTTCTGATAAAATTAACACTAATTTAAAAATACAATCTATAATTGATGCCGATAACTACACTGTAGACACAGATGACAATGCTAGTGCCAGTGCGTCTGGTGTAGGCGGTTCGGTTACCGCAGAATATGAGATAAACACGGGATTAAACGCTGCTGTAGGCGGTGGTGGGTATGGTGCGGGTGAGTGGGGTGGTCAAGATGATGATTTCAAAACTACTTTACTAAACGGTGCGGTGAACACTACAGCTACTACTATAACAGTAGATAGTGCAACTGATTTTGCTATTCCTTCTACGACTACCGCTAATGGCGATATAGCCATAACCGACATTATTATTACGCTTGCAAATAGTTCTGGTTTTCCTGCAAAAGGCACTATTAAAATTGGTAGCGAAAACATTATTTATGAAAATAATGGTACTTCTGGAGCAAATCAGTTAAGTGGATTAACTCGAGGAGCAGACGGAACTACTGCTGCGGCGCATTCTAGTGGGGCTACTGTTAGTTTTCTAGGATTAATTCAAGTAAATAATGAGTTAATGCTGTACGCTTCTGTTTCGTCTAATGACTTACAGTCTATCACCCGTTCTGTACGAGGAACTCATGTGTATAGTGGCACTGATAGGTCTAGTCCAACCACTGCAAATTCTTCTCATGCAGATGATAGTACGGTGATTTTAGCTAATGATTTTACTGGATGGGGTGATGCTACCGATATTGGCTCATTTTCACAGAGGCTAAGGTTATGGTTTCAAGATAACTATGGCGAAGATTTATTTTTTAATCCGATAGATGATACTCCGTATTTTTGGGACAGGACATTAACTACAGGAACAAGAGCGACAGCTTTATCTGCTCAAGCAGGAGCGTCACAAGTGCCTACTATTACACGGCAAATAATGATTTCAGGAGAAGATAGACACATTGTTTGTATGGGGTGTAATGAGCTAGGTTCTACTGCACAAAATTTATTACGTGTTCGATGGTCAGATCAGGAAAACCCGTTTGAGTGGAATCCGACACTTACAAATACGGCAGGGGGAGTTACTTTATCTTCTGGTTCAGAAATTATAAGGGCTGTTAGAACCAGACAAGAAATTTTAATTTATACCGATGTAAATACCCATGTTATGCGTTTTGTAGGACCTCCTAATATATTTAGTTTTGCATTATCCGCAAGTAATACGTCATTAATTAGCCCAAATGCGGTAGTGGCCGTAGCGGATAAAGTTTTTTGGATGTCTCGAGAAAATTTTCATGTGTATACTGGTCGTTCTGAAGTGCTTCCTTGCACTGTTTTACGGCACATATTTGACGATCTAAATATTGACCAAATAGAAAAAATTTGTGCAGGGTCAAATAAAATGTTTGATGAGGTGTTCTGGTTTTACCCATCATTAGGAAGTGAAGAAAACAACCGTTACGTTAAATTTAATTTTACGGAAGGCACATGGGATATTGGCACGTTGTCTAGATCCGCATGGATGGATTTCGGCATACACGATTTTCCAAGAGGCGCAGAAACAGAAAATAGCACTACAAGTGTGTATGTTCATGAAAATTCAAATAGTGCGGATGGAGATGCTATGAACTCTTTTGTAGAGTCTGCCGATTTTGATTTAGACCCTGATGGCAATAATTTTATGTTTATTTCAAGATTGATACCTGATGTTTCGTTAAATTCAGGTGGACAAGTAGATTATGTGATAAAAACCCGAAATTTTCCGGGCGATACTTTAGCCACTAACTCAACACATACTGTAAGTGCTACGACTCAACAATCGTTTTTACGTTCCCGATCAAGACAAGCTGCGGTTAGGATAGAAAGTAGTACTGAAAATACTACGTGGACATTAGGCGATTTGCGGTTAGATATACGTCCAGATGGGAGAAAATAATGGCAAAATTACTAGAAGTAAGTTTTTCTGACGTATCCGACAAGTATGACCCGGTTACGTTCCAAGGCATTTTTAAGGATATTGAGACTGCTTTGGTAAAAAAGGACTTTCCTGAACAGATTGAAGGGAAAGATGAATCAAAAGCAATGAACTGGTTTATGGGTTAAATGGCTACTTTTTATAAAAATGCTAAGGTAGACTTAACAAGCACAGACATTACTACGTTGTATACGGCTCCAAGTGCTACTACAGGCGACCCGACTACGGCTATTTTTAGGTCTATTTTAGTAGCTGATGACAGTGGTTCTACGTCTACGATTACATTGACATTAACAGACTCGTCATCTAACGTGTTTGTAATATATAATGTAAAAGCTACGGCGGCTAACGGAACCGTAGAATTGCTGACACAGCCCTTGGTAGTGGAGGAATCCGAAATATTAAAAGTTACTGCAGGTAACGCAAATCGGCTACATGTAGTAGCAAGTTATGTAGAGGTTACAAGATAATGGCAATAGGGCAATCAAACATGTTTTCCGCTCCCGGTGATACTCAATTAGGGGGCAATCAACAACTTGCAGGTGTTTCTCAACCTACAGCACCCTCGATGGGGATGCTTGATACCGCAGCACCTGTAGGTCAAACGATGAACCAGATGCAGCAATCTCAATTATCACCAACTATAAGTAATCCTATTACTGGGCAAACGATAGATCAAATGGGTCAACCTCAACCTCAAGCTCAAGCGTTTGGTGGTTTTAATCAGTTTCCTCCTTTTGGCGGATTTCGACCGCCTAGTATAGGTTTTCCTTCAATTAGACGGCCTAACCCAACTATTCCGGGGGGTGGATTTCGACCGCCTAGTATAGGTTTTCCTCCAGGTGGTATAGGAGGGTTCCCACCTAGTTTTAGACCTCCGGGTATGCCACCAGGTATGGGCAGACCTCCAATAATGCCTCCGGGGGGTGGATTTGAAATCCCCGATTTTGTTATTGGACCTGATGCTGATCGGCTACCTCCGGGATTTAGACCTCCAAATTTTAGACCTCCGGGATTTAGACCTCCAATAGGTGGACTTCCTTCATTGCCTCCAAATTTTAGACCTCCGGGATTTAGACCTCCAGTAGGTAGACCTCCAATCTTTGGTAGACCTCCAATAGGTAGACCTCCATTCTTTGGTAGACCTCCAAGTATGCCTCCAATAGGCATCGGAGGTCTGGGTAGATTACCACCAGCATTAATAGAAGCAATCACAGGTGGTCGGCCAATAGGCATCGGTGCACAACCACCTAATCTGGGAGGTATTGCAGGTCTTGGACGTGGTCCTGCAATTTTTGGTGGCTCAAATTTATTCGATCAGCAATCAGCAACTCCAATGTCAGGAGGCACTCCAATGCCATCATTAACGGATGAGGTAGGCTAATGCAAACACAACAAATTAAAGATGTAGCAGGTGGATTAGCTAGTTTTGGTCGTTATGGAGACACGTACATGGTACACGCTGCGGAAGGCGAGACAGTCGTTCCAGCGGAAATATTAGACTCTAACCCTGAACTCAAGCAACAACTGTTCCGCCAGATGCAGATGATGGGTATAGAAAACCCAAATCGTTATGTAGTAGGTAGTACGTTAAATAGTATTAACCCGATAACAGGGCAACCTGAGTTTTTCTTTAAGAAAATTTTTAAATTTGCTAAAAAAGCATTGCCTTACGTAGCTGCTGCTTATGCAGGTAATGCAGCGGTTGCAGGGTTACAAGGTATGGCAGGTGCTCAAGCGGGAGGACGATTAGCAGGTTTTTTAGGAGGAGCGGGTAAAGCATTAAGAAATCCATTCACTGCTCCGGGCGGTATTGGCGGTTTTTTAGGAGGAAGATCAGTAACATTACCTACTGCGTCAACTGCTCAGAATCCTCTTAATGTACTACCAGCTACTATTTCACAACAACAGCAATTTGTATCAGGACAACCTGTAACAGCCCCCAGAAAAGGTATTTTTAGTACGATAACTGGAGGATTGAAATCTTTAGGTAATTTTATAACTAGTCCTATGGGTAGAGTATTAGGTGGTGCCGCATCAGCAGCGATACCTTCTTATCTAGGGTACAAATACGCTAAAAAATTCCAAGAAGAACAGGAAGACCCAGAAACCATAGCTAAAAGACAACGAGCGGTAGACCCTGTAGGGGAAGCAGGAGAAAGATATTTTGCTATGACACTTGATGAACGCCGTTCTCCTGAAGGGCAAGAAACAGCAGCTCAAGCAGGAATTAGGCAAATGACAAATAAAGATTATTTAAGGCGAAGCACTGGATTATCTGATGAAGAAGCTAACCGTTTCATAGAAAGCATGTACCCCAGACAACAAGTATTTGCCGCAGGAGGTGGAGAGATAATAGGTCCAGGCACAGGAACTTCTGATAGTATTCCTGCACGATTATCCGATGGGGAATACGTTATGACTGCAAGTGCTGTCCGTGGGGCAGGAAACGGAAACCGTGATTTAGGAGCAGCAAGAATGTACGATTTAATGTCCAGATTTGAGGGAATGGCATAATGTCAGTTCAATTTTCACAAAATAGACAAGCCCCGTTTATAGAGAACTATATACGGAGATTATTAGAACAATCCTTTGCGCGAGGTGAGACACCGTCCGCGTTACCTGATCAAAAAGTAGCTGATTTAACGGATATACAGAAATCAGCGATTGCCGATGCAGAAGGGATAGGGTCGTTTCTACCGTACTTTACTGAAGCAGGAGACATGATACGAGAGTCAGGTACTCCCATGACAGCGGAAAGCCTACAACCGTTCATGGATCCTTACCAACAACAGGTGACGCAAGCTGCTCTGTCCGAGATGGACAAACAAGGAGCTTTAGCGAGAAACCAGTTAGCGGCTCGGCAAGTAGGCCAAGGGGCATTTGGTGGCACTCGAGGGGCGTTACAGGAATCTGAATTAGCCCGTAACCTTCAGGACATCAAGTCACAGCGTATATTCCAAGACCAATCGAGGAATTACGGACAGGCTGTTAAAGCGTTTCAAGATCAACAGGCCAGACAACAAGGCGCAGGTAGTTTAATGGCTAATCTGGGTCAGATAGGACAAGGCACGTTGATGGGTATTGGAGCTTTGGGTCAAAATCAACAGCAAGCGCAATTAAATGCTGATTTCCAGAACCGTATGGCACAGATTTACGATCCGTATCGTAGGTTAGGGTTCATGAGGGATACGCTGTATGGTGCGCCTAGCATGGGTGGCACGATGTCCACTGGAATTACTCCAAGTGCTAGTCCGATGTCACAAGCGCTAGGGCTAGGTATCTCAGGTCTAGGAGCTTATAGCAGCTTTTTTGGACAATCATAGGAGTTAAGGGATATGGCGACAAGAGGTAGAAACAGGAGCACAAGAACTACTAATCCTCAAACTATAGAGTCTGTGTCAGTTAAAGACTATGATCCATCAATTCCTACTGTTTCGGAAAGAATGTTTCCCGGAGTAGATTCAGGTGTGGGTTTTGGACAAGATCCAAGGATTGTTGGACCAGAAGACACTCCTTTTGAAGCAGGTATCAAGAGAATAACTACAGGCGCATCCACAACCCCTCTTGGAGCAGCTTTAAATGTCCCAGTTGAAGGACTTGGTCAACTTGCTACTTATTTTAGCAAAGGTTCTCGAGCGTTTGGTCGTGGTACTGAAAATGTTATTGATTATATAACTGAACCACTAGACGAGCTTGGTGGGATAAGTTACGAGCAACTAGATGCTATTAATGACATGCAAAGATCAAGTAATGAAGATCCTGAAGTAATAGATATGACTGCTCGAAATATCATACAGAAAGCCAGAAACGAAAACCGAGACATTTCACGTAATGAATTAATAGATAGAACAGCATCTGAAATTTTATTGGAATCTGGTCCTACTCGAGAAGAGTCTATACAGTTAACTAAAGAGGCCGAAGCTAGAGGAGATTTTACTGAAGACGGGAAACCAGGTTCAGGAATACGTGAGATGAGCCTAGAAGAAGCTGCTGAAATTGATGCTCCAGATGCTAGAGATTCCTTAAGGTTAAGACAAGAGCAAGATAAAAAAGATGAGGAAAAAGGACAACCTGTAGTGGCGGGTGATGACGTTCCATTAACCCGTGAAACTTTAAAAGAGGCATTAGATAAAAATAGGGATGAAGCGATTGCTGCTCAAAAAAAGTTGACTGATGGAGAATTCACCATGTCAGGACTTCCTTCTTCAGGTTTAGATAGTGAAGTAGGCAAAAAAGCAGTTACTACTCTTAATGCTGCTTTAAGTCAAGAAGGCAACGAGGATGTGAAAGCCGAAATTGGTCAAAAATATATTGATGAGTTCATGGCTAGAATGCCTAAGTATGAAGGTAAAACTAGATTTGAAAAGGGCATGGACCTGATGAAATTTGGTATGGCGATAGCAGCAGGAGACAGCCCCAATGCGGTGGAGAATATTAGCAAAGGCTTTTTGGCAATGGGTGACACATTTACTCAAGATGCTAAAGAAAAACGTGCGTATAAAAGAGAATTAGGTTTAGCCGCTGCTAAATACAGCTTAAACAGGATAGAAGAATTAAGAAAACAAAAACGACAAGACGTTAGAAACATTGAGACTTACCGATCCGATAAAAAAGTAACGCTTGAAGACGGAACCGTAATACCTGCTAATACGCCTTTTAATCTAAACATGGATTACATAGCTAGATATGGACTTCCATCTGGCGCAAGAAAAGAAGCATTATATTTAGAACATGAAAAAATCTTAGCCGCACAACAAAAAAATATAACCGATGCGTTAAATGATGCAAAAAAATTAAGAACTTTTGAATCTAAAGATATCGATCGCATTAGAAAGGGTTATGTTACCGCAGTTAAAGATGTTAAAGAGACTAACCGTGCAATAGCAAATATTGATGAAATTACAAAAGATATTGTAGACAATGAGGGAAATATTTTTGGTGCTACGGGTGCTTTTACAGCTACGAAAGAAAACGTAGCAGCCCTTTTTGGACTGAGTGAGAAGAGTACAAAGGAATTTTCTCGAAAAGAATGGGACGGAAAACTTACCAAATTATTACAACAATCTATACCAATAGCTTTGAGAGAAAATCAATCTGCTAATTCTATTTCAAATTTTGACGTAAAAGAATTTGTAAAAGGTTATTTTGATGGAATTGGAATAGAAGGAGAAGGTACTTGGGGAATAGATACTTTAATGAAAAATCCTCAAGTTTTGTTTAATAAACTTTTAGACTTACGAGAATTAGCTGCTACTAAAAGAACAAATGCTTTTAATACTTTAGATTCTTATGATACGGAAGTAACTGGTATGTTCTTACCTACTGGTGTCGAAGCAAGTACTGTTTTAGATCCTTATGCGGGTGATAGACGACAAGCAAGAGCGATTAGACAAAGTCTTGAATATGATGATGAGACTGATCAATATTATAACCCCGCTGTTAGGGAAAGATTAGAAAAAAACATAAAACAACAAGCAAACTAATATCATGGCTATTATTGAAGTTGAGACTCTACAAGGTATAAAAAAAGTTGAAATAGAAGGCGATACTCCTACGCCTGAAGAAATGGATTTAATAAACAATACTTTTTTTTCTGGCATGTATGAGGACATGCCTCCTGATGTTTCGCCGTATCAAGGAATGAGTCTGGGCGAAGCTCGTGCATTACAAACAGGTGATGTCTCAGATGATACGAAACCTACTCACGATGGTGAAATTAAAGATGCTATGTTTCAAGCATATTTTGGTCGTGCCGATGATAATGATGACAAAGCTCTTAGGTTAAGTAATAAATTTGGAGAAGGAACTTTTTTTCAAGATAGACAAGGTAATTTTGTTTTAGATTTAGACAAAATAGGAGAGGAGCAAAAAAAAGAACTAGGGCTCCCTGATTCTGGAACAATATATGCAAACAAACCTGGTTTTACAAAATATGATGCAGTTGGGTTCTTGGCTAATGAATTCTTACCTCTTACTGGGGCGATAGGAGCGGGTATTGCTTCGACTGGTGTAGGATCAATGGCAGGTGTAGGTTTGATATCACTTGGCACGATGGCGGGAAAAGCATTAGATGAATATATTATCGAAGATATATTTGAAGGGGCACAAGCTCAAAGTAATGAAGATGTGCTAAAAGATGTGCTTTTTGAGGGGGCATTAGCTTTAGGTAGTGAAGTTGTATTCAGGGGCGTAGGAGCAGGAATTAAAAGACTTGCAAAAGGAAAAGGGGCTGTTCCTGATGAAAATATTCGTTTACGAATAGAAAAAGAATTTATTAAAAATGGTTATAGCGAAAAAGAAGCAAGAAAACTTTCTTTTTCTGCGGCTCGAGAAGAACAAGCTGTAATCATGAGACAAATGATTGAAGAAGGAGCTTCTATTCCCGTTCAGACACTTAGCGGTAAAGCGATATTAGGACGAACACAAGCAATTTACGAGCAGATTTTTCCAAATGATGAATTAGCGGCACAAAATGCTAAATTTGTAAGAGATAAATTAGAGGAAGTTAGGAAAGGAATTATTACAAAAGAAGAAGCGGCTAACTCTGTTGCCGAAGAATTACAACCTTTAGTAGAAAGGTTGCAGTCCCGTATGGTTAATAAAAAAACCGCTTTTGAAGATGCAAATAATGCCATAAACAGAATTTTAAAAGGTCAGATGGATGAACTTGAGCAAGGTTTTAAAGCAGACCCTAATTTAGATGCAAGAGAATTTATAGATGCCATAGACCCTGCTGTTAAATTATTTAATCTTCATTCTAAAAATTTATACAGAATTGCCGAAGATGGACTTGGTTCTGAATATGCAACAATAAGTTTAACAAATCTTAAAGAAGTATTAGAGAAATCTGGTATAACCGCAGGTAAAATTGTAGATGAAGGAGGGGTAATACCTGAACGGCAAATAGGTAAAGCAGGATTAGAAGAAATCAAAGATTTACCTATTTTTGATTTATTAAATAAGTTTGATTCTGTAAATATTAAAGACTTACCTGCATTGAAAGCAGCAATAAGAGCCTCAAGAGCCGATCCTCGTATCAAAGGTCAACCAGCCGATGAATTAGTAGGAAGATTAATTCAATCTTTAGACAATTCTATGGATGTTAAAATAAATGATTTAGTAGCGAACGTCCTTAAACAACAAGGACCAACTGTTAATAGAACATTAAAAGAAGGCATAGAAAACTTAAAAAAAGCTAATAAATATTATGCGGATGGTATGGATATTATTGATACTGGATTTAATAACTCATTAAAAAATCAAATTGATCAAGGTTTTATACAAGATTTTCGAGGGGTCGTAGATACAGTTGTTAAAAATGGTCAACCAAATCTTTTTAAAAAATTTTTACAGTCAATTACTCCATCACAAGGTCAGGCTAATAAAATTTTAGATGTACGGAAAAGTAACAATCCAACAGTTTTAGAAGACGCTGCACAATTGGTAGAACAAGGGCAAATTAAACTAGCAAATGAGATGTTAGATGAAGCGGGATTAATTGTTGATAAAGTAAATAAATCTAATGCAAATCAAGGAATCTTAAGAATTAGTGATGATTTAGAAAAATTACCTGTTGATGATTTTACACGCCAATCAGCCATTGAGAGTTACGCAAAAGTTTTAAGAGATTACGATGATTTATCAAAAAGAAATCTAGATCCTAATCAATTTGTAGGTAAGTTTAGAGACCAAATAGCAAGGCAATGGATAGACCAAAATATTGTAGCTAACTCTGGTATAGGTAGTTATAGAAAACTAGCTGAAAGATATAATAATTTAGGAAAACCTTTACAAAAAGAATTGTTTGGGAATAGATATCAAGAAGTTGATGCTATTATGAAGAGATTTGAATTAGCTGATTTGAATGACGCTAGTTTAGCGGCAGCAGCTAAGTCTTTAACACTTCCCGGATTAACGGATGATGCTACAAAACAACTTACTCAAGTATTAGATAAATTGTCGAAAGACGTAACTCGACTTGAATTACAAGGTGAAGATGCTTTTCTAAAAGCGGTTAATGGACAAGATTTTGATGCAACTAAATTAATAGATCATTTAATAAAAAACCCTAAATCTTTAACAAGATTAAAAAATGAATTACCTCCTGGTTCTGAAGGACTAGAAACTGTAGAAGAAGCTTTAATTGCTAGAATTCTACCTACTGATATGCAGACCGAAATTGGCGAGTTGATACAAACGGGGAAATTTAATCAACAACTTTTACAAAAAATGGAAAAGGCTGATGAAAATGGATTAGTAACAGAATTATTAGGGAAAGAATTTGTTGAAAACATTAAAAAAATTGGGCAATCAGGAAATATTACTTCTGATGCAATTTTAAAAGGAAAAACTGGTTTAGCATCAGCAGCCTATGCTGCGGGTTTTGCAGGAGCTTTTATACTTAATCCTCTTGCAGCACTTGGTGGGGCAGCACTTATTTTAGGTTTTTCAAAAGCCTTACGAAGCCCAGCAGTAATGAAGTTTTTTACTAGTCCTAGACTACGTGCCTACGCTGCTGAAAGAGCAATAGAGGGTGGTGGAGCACAGCTAGGTAAAAGAAATTTAGCTGCTGAAAAAGCAATAGAAGCGGCTAATGCAGCAGTTAGACAAATAGTAGCTCAATTAGGTCAAAGTGGAGTAAGTGATAGTTCAGAAAGAATTAGAGGTGAAATAACCCCTGTTGTAGAAGATGCTGCTGAAGAATTTGCTGAAAGAGCAGGAGATCAATTACTTGACGAAGAAGCATTTAATATACAATCTCCTTTAACATTACCAAATACCGACCCACAAGCATCCATGCTTCAGGCACCACGGACCACGACGCCTGGCATGACAGCCTCTGAAGTATTCCGAAACCAAGAACTCCAGAAATTATTGGGCGGCATACCGACATAATGCGTTTATCGAAGCATTTTACGCTACAGGAGCTTATAAAATCCTCTACCGCAGAGCGTAGAGGCATCAAAAACGTCCCTGAAAGGACAGAAATAGAATCTTTAAGGCTTGTGTGCGACAATATACTAGAGCCTGTTAGACAGCACTTTGGAGTGCCTATGGTGCCCTCGAGTGGATATCGTTGTTTAGAACTGAACCGAGCAATAGGATCCGGGGATAGTTCTCAACACGTAAAAGGACAGGCAGTAGATTTTGAGATACCGGGATTAGCGAATCAGGTTCTCGCAAACTGGATAATGGAGAATGTGGACTACGATCAATTAATACTGGAATTCTATAGACAAGAAGATCCTAACTCTGGCTGGGTGCATTGTAGTTATGACAACAAAGAAGAAAACCGTAAAGAATCCCTCCGTTTTGACGGAAAAAACTGGGAGAAGCTCAAAATCGCTTGAGTACGATAGTGCGTATGAGCAATTTGACCTCGACCATGATGGGATAGTGTCTGACGAAGAAATTCAGCACAGCGAAAAACTGGTTCAACTGGATAAATTGCAGACTCAAAAAAGAATGTCATGGTTGGCATTGATTAGCATGATTGCATTAACGGTTGTTTTGTTGTCTCCCGTTATATCTGAAAAAAGACTCACCCTACTCGATGAATTGATTTCCATGTATTACATTGCCATGGCTGGCGTTGTGTGTGGCTACTTTGGTGTATCAGCATGGATGTCAAAAAAATAGATAAATATCGCCAAGAACTCAAAAGTTTCTGTGTAGCAACAGGTTTTCTTGTGGCTATTATGGTTGCATTGATGTGTTTAGTGGGCTATCTCACGGGGCTATTGGTATGGTGGGGGATTCACGGTGCCTGATCCATTAACGATTACCGCTGCTATTACCCTGGCTGGCAAATGTATAAATGGCGTAACCAAAGCTGTTAATTCTGGCCGTGAACTAGAAGATGCCATGGGGCATATATCGCGTTGGTTTGAATGTGTATCCGATGTTAATGCCGCTGAAAACAGAGCTAAGAATCCTAGTATATTTCAAAAAGTAACCGCCGCTAAATCGGTTGAGAAAGAGGCGTTCGATGCCTTAATAGCGAAGCGTAAAATGGCAGAACAGAGGAAAACGCTTTATGAATTAATCACCTACAGTTGGGGTAAAGAAGCGTGGACTGAGCTAGTGCAGATGGAGCGTGATATTCGTGCTGAACGTAAGAAACAAATCCATGCTCGGCAAGAACTTAAACAGAAAATTGCTGACGTTATATTTCTTATTATAGGAGGCGCAGTAATAATCGGCATGATTATAGGCTTTTTATGGATTTTATCACTAGGCGGTAGCTAGTGCTTTTAGTGTTTATGCTAACTACATTTCTTGATGGTGCTCCACAACCAGACAAATTCTATTGGGAGTCTATAGATAGGTGCCAATACTTTGCTCGGTCATTGCGAAGACAAAACTACTGGCACTCGCAAAAATACAATCAACCAGAGGTAGGCGCAACGTGTACGCCTGTTATGGTAAACCCAGACCGTGTAAAAGTTTGGAGATAAAAACTAATAAATCCGAGTAGTCTTACGCCTGTTTCCCATTACTTTTCCACAGCCCGTAGCAATAAAACCACCTTTTTTGGCAGTTATTGTCTTTACATTAGTAGGTTTGCCGCCAGGGTTACCCGCTGCACGTTTCCTTCTAACAGCACTTATTCTTTGCGATTCAGTCATCTGGTTTGCTTTGGATCTAGGCACACACTTAGGGTAAGCCCGTTTGCTTTTGTTAGCCGACTTGCGACCGCATGGTTGGTACTTACCGTTCTTTTTAGGAGCCCCGATATCGACCCAGTCTCCTTTCGAGCCTTTACCAAACCAAGCTGTTAACCCACCCTTGGGTTTAGCACTAGCCATTATGCGTACTTACCGCCTCGAGCTTTGTAGGTTCTAACCAACCATCCGTTTGCATATGCGCTAGGGTACACCTTAAACTTTCTTTTAGCTTCGGCTTTTACTCTTGCATATAACGCAGGATTAGTAGGTTTAGCTCCTTTTTTTCTAGCTGGTTTTCTTTTGGCAACCATGTTTAACCTTTTAACTTCTTTCTACGTTTTGCAGATGTTGTAGCTAATTTGCTTTTTTTAACCCTCATCTTAACGCCGCCTTTTTTATAACCAGTTTTCTTAGCGGTATTCATGCCGCCGCCTCTCATTCGTTTCCTAATCCCTGGCATTGATTATTCTCCTATATAACTCGTTACGTTTTTTAAGTATCTGTCGAACTTCGTAGTTACCATGATCCCGGTCATAGTACCCTTTACTCATCAGTTTCTCTGACGCTTTGCAGAGAAGACTTAATCTTTGTACGAAAATCATGCCATAAAGATACTCAACAGTCGAATCAAAATTTGCTGTTTCTATAGTCTCATTGGTCTCATCTTCTGGGTGAAATCCCATGACATATAAATCACGGTCCCCGAAACAGTTTTCTGATATAACCTCGTTTATGCCGTCTAAATAGTTGTGATATCTTTCTTGGTCATCGTCATATTCAAAGTCCACCACAATAACTAACTCAAAATCGTCATTGTAATTTTTTAATATGGAGTATAGCGGAAGTGGACTTACCTCATGTTTGAACTGTATGTCCACTTTTCGGTCAGCCCATGCTTTTGCTGCAAAAGGGCAAGCAGGAAAATCGTTGTAGTTTGGGTTAGGTTTTTCTAAAGCGTATGAAGACCAAGCTCTTATTTCTTCGCAAACTCTAGCCTCAAGGACTTTGTTCACCTAACATTTCCACCTTCTTCTAGCTTGACGTATTCTTGAATTAGGATTGTTTCTGGTTTTTGCAGAACTGCGTTTTAATTGTCCCAGACTACGAGCGCAATATGACTTTCTACGTTTAGCTGCCTTACTACCCGCTTTTACTTTGCCTGTAACTGCTGTTTTAAGTTTAGATCCTGGGTTTGCTCGGCGATGTGCTTTAACTCCAGCCTTAGTCATTCCTGCTCCAGACTTAGTAGGACGGTAATTCGCACCCTTACCTCTTGTCGTGCGTTTTATCGCTACTTGAGGTTTCCTTTTTTCTCTTGGCATCTCTACGTTCCTTTTCCAAGTCTCTGCGTTTGTATTGCGTTAAATTCGCTGATTTATAAGCCTTCATAGTGTGAAGTGCCACCCAATACAATGGTAATTTATCTTTACTCACTTTGCTACTCCCCAGTTAACACCTGTCCCCACATCAATCTTCGAGGGTATTTTCATCTCTGGTACGCAGTTTTCCATAATATCTTTAATTTTTGCAATGTCCTCTTCTCGAGCGATCGAGAAACATAATTCATCGTGCACGGTAAGCATAGGGATATACCCTGCTTTAGCGCACTGCAACATCGCCTTCTTAGTCTGGTCAGCACTCGAAGCCTGAATTAACCTGTTTAGTGCTTTATAGGTATTCGCTACCCGGTAAAACTTAGGGTTCCGATACTCCCAGTCCTTTTCGCGGTCCTCAACTGGCACCTCCAGTATTGCCGCCCACTCTCTTTCTAGTCTGTCTACATGCAAAAACTCAGATGTTTTACTGCCGTAGACCCCTTTCTCACGCATAGGGAACCTACATTTACGCCCTAAGAGCGTTTTAATCTCTTTACGTGTCTCAGCAGCCTGAGAGACTGCACTCGCAATCTGGCGTATAAATGGCACCTTCTCATCGTATTCGTTCCGTATCTCTCTGGTCTCGCTCATTGAAATATCGCCTAGGACATTCGATAGCTTACCTAGCCCCATGCCATACATGATTCCTAGGTTAATTGTCTTAGCTACTGTGCGCTCTACATCCGCTAAATCTGCGACCATCTGATGGAAATCAAGATCATCTTTCTGGTATTGCTGTACGATTTCGATGACCCTGTGGTCTTCCCTGGTCGAAGGTGTGAGAGAAGCATAATGCATCAACCACCGTGGTTCCTGAGCCGAATAGTCAAAGCTACCCCACTGGCAGTCCTCTTCCGGGAGAAACAGTCCCCGAATCATTTCTTTTATAGCAGGGTGGCGAGCAGGTACTTGCTGGAGGTTGGGGTGACTAGAAGAAAATCGTCCTGTAACAGTCCCTCCAAGCTCAGAACGTAGCTGATTAAACTCACAATGAATACGGCCATTATGCTGATGGCTAAGAATAGTATCCACAAATGTGGTATTGGCTTTGTTAAATTCCCTGATTTCCAAGATCTTACCCGCGATCGGATGTTCGTGATTGCTGAGAAAATGTTTTGTAAAGCTAGGTGCATTCGATTTTTTAGTGCGTTCATAGGTTAACCCCAATGTGTCAAAAGCCTTCGCAAGGCTAGTTGCGTTCCATGGTTCTATAAAGAAGCCTACTTCTTTCTTTACTTCCTGTAATAGCTTCTTTTCCTTGCCCTCTAGAAACTTCTTCGTTTCATCTGCCTTATCCAAGTCTACCCTGATTCCTCTCTTCCGCATGTCGAAAATAATAGGTATCAGAGATTGCTCCAGATCCAAAATGTCCTTACATCCGTCTTGTATCAGGTTTTTATGGAGCACAGCCCACAGATCATAAGTCAATCTAGCATCTGTCTCAGCATAGTTCGCTACTCTAGCAGCGGGTAATCTCCACATCTCTTTCTTCGCATCTACCCCGTGTTGCCCTGCGGTATCTCTTAGTTCTTTATCGGCCTTACGTTGCCCAAGATACGTGCTCCCCACAGAGTCTAACGAATAGCTGAATCGGTTCTCATCTAGTAATGCTGCGGCAATCATGGTATCCATAACCGTGCCTTTGACCTCAATACCCTCTGCATGTAACCACCCCAGGTCATATTGGGCGTTATGAAACACAACATCCATTTCATGTTTCAACTGGTCTTTCAACCATTTAGCTACCATTTTAGGGCTCAGGTTGCCTCGGCCTTCATGTCGTATAGGGAAATACCACTGGTTGTCTTTCGATGCGACAGCAATCCCGATTAGGTGCCCATCGTCCCTGACCCATCCAGGTCCTTTGCTCATCAGGTTAGGATCCTTGGTCTCTACATCAATCGCTAATAGTTTTTCTTTAGATAAGTCAGGAAATGATTCTGGAGGTGTCCAGATTTTCTCATCAAATACGAGTTCTTCTTGCATTATATTTGATAGTACTTATTGCTTTCTGGCTCCATCAAATGAAGCGTCTGTTTCGCTCGAGTCACGGCAACATAAAATACCCTGTGCTCTGAGTCTGGATTTTCGTTGTATGCGTTATATGCTGCTGGAGATAAATCTGGAATCACTACCACATTGTCGCACTCGCCCCCTTTCATGGAATGTATAGTGCTGATTTTTATCCTTGGGTTCTTCACATTATCGCCACGTTTTAAAGCATTTAGAATGTAATTCTGAGATTCTACATCAACTTTGTCAAGTGCCTGGTGCCACCGCACGGTATCGTTAACTAGCATACCTAGTGCATTTTGTGCGTCCTCTACTGTGACTTCAGTCTCAGGATCCAGTGCCATCATCATTTTCGATCGAGCACTGTAACCCCTTTTAAATCCCTTACCCACACTCATAAAGGTATAGATGTTCCGTAATGCATTGACATCTATCTTGCCCTCTTTACAGAACCTTTCCCAATCAAGTATCGCCTGATAAGTCTTAGGGGGAATACTGGGGTGACCATATCGACTGTATACCCATCCCTCCTTACGCAACATATCTGCATACCCGTTAGCAATGTGATTAGTCCTCGCCATGATGCACCACTCCCCACTCTCGAGCGGTAAGTCCCATAAACTCTGGTGGTGTTGCACCGAACCTGCTTCATCCTTCGCACTCCATTCCTTGGGAGCCCGACCCCTGATCCGTGAAACAATCCGTTGAGCCTCAAACCATGGCTCCTGTGGCAACCGATATGACTTGCTTAATACCTCTTTTTCTTTAGTCGCAGTAAGAAACCGCCTGACATCCGCCCCCTGAAAACCCATAATCGCTTGGTCATCATCGCCCGTAAATATTTGTATTCTGGGTTTTTTACGTAGAATATCGACCATGTCCCACTGTAGGGTAGACAAATCTTGTGCTTCGTCCACAAACAAAGCATCTACATCAGCAGGAATGCCACGGTCAATAAAGTTCTCGATCATGTCTGTAAAATCGACCTTGCCGTTTACGCTCTTATAGTTCTCGTAAGCACGGATTAAACGAGTAAGCTCCTCCCAGTAAAGGCCATAACTTCTTGTCAGGTTCAAGGCTTTTTCCGTGTCAATCCGCATGCTACGCCCTAGCTGATACACGCCCAGATATTGGTCGCCTTTGGATATACCCAACACATCAAAGTCAGATTCCTGATTAGTCTGTACTCTGGCATTAAACGATATGCCTACTGCATTGCCGACAGCCCTTAAATCGCTCCCTCGAATGACATCATCTTTCTTGTATTCCCCCGCCCGGAACGCCATAGAGTGTAACGTCTGGAAATACGGTAACGAGTCCTCTGAAACCCCTAAGTCCCGACAGACACGCTCTTTACTTTCCTGTGCTGCTTTGCGAGTAAACGACACGCAAGCTATCCGCTCAGGTGGTATACCATCCTCAATACATTGCTTGACTAGCAATGTATTGGTATGCGTTTTGCCACATCCTGGCGGTCCTAAAATTGTTTTTATCATTTATTTAGCACTTTACTCCATCTTTTTTTAACCTCTACAGGATAATGATTTGTAAATGAAAATAGTGAAAATTGTTTATTTCTTGGCGACCAAACCCCTCCAGGGCTAGTTCCATCACATTTCCACCCACTAGCTCTTAAACTAGAACCTATTTCACTATCCAAAGTGTAAGTAATTATCTTCTGATATCCCATTTCTTTAGCTATCCTAGCTACCGTTGAGTACAATTTAGAACATCCATTTTTAATCCCATCAGTGCAAAGTCGTGTAACTTCAAGTGTTAATCCACTGTCTTGATGTCTGGATAGTGGTCTTCCCGCTATAGCAACGCCCCTTAATTGTTCAAACTCATCTTTTATTCCAATACAAAATTTACAACCTCTTACTTTAGTGTGATGTCTATGGTTTTTAATAATGTATTCATTTGCTGTTGATAAATTTAAAGGAATCGTTTTTATCATTTATCGCTCAAACCTAGTGTTTCTATCTCTGCGTCTGGCTCGCTCGCTTGAGGTGTTTCTATCGTGTTTCCTGGCTCGCTCTACCACCCTGTTTCTATCTTATTTACTGGCTCGCTCGGCGATTATGTTTCTATCATGCGGTCTGGCTCGCTCTTCTTTTTTGTTTCTATCGCGACCATTGGCTCGCTCACATTTCTTGTTTCTATCAAGCGTACTGGCTCGCTCCGCATATGTGTTTCTATCCTTCGTCCTGGCTCGCTCTTTTGTTTTGTTTCTATCGAATGAGGTGGCTCGCTCTCCAAAACTGTTTCTATCATTCCTCCTGGCTCGCTCTCCGCTCGTGTTTCTATCGCCTCTAATGGCTCGCTCTACCCTTCTGTTTCTATCGATTGTACTGGCTCGCTCTGACACTTTGTTTCTATCAGGTGATTCTGGCTCGCTCAATTATGTTGTTTCTATCCCATTTAATGGCTAAAAAGGTGGTTCAATCTTATGGGCATGACCTCCATGCTCTAATACAAATGGGTTAGGTGGGTTCTTACCATACTCATGCTTGTACCACACCTCATGCAGATGTGAGAGAAACAGTTTCACTGCATAACGGGTAGACCTCGCCTGAATATGTGCTGGTGGCAACTTCCCATTAATGTAATGCTTGTATGCCTCTGTCGTTTTCTTAAAATTCTTTCTCTCGAGCATAGCCTCTGCCTGATCCGCAAACGCTCCCTCTTCATTAAGTTTAATTTCTGACTCCTTACGCTCCTTATATACCTTACCGTAAAAAGCATTCTCGTTTCCCGATACCTTGACAAAGCTCTCACCCAACTTCCAACACAACACTTTCAACTGTGCATTAAATGGACGCTTGGTTTTCTTTTTCCACTCCATCGTTGGGTCAAGCCCTGCGAATCGCCAGATGGCTCCAGCTGTGGGTGCTCTTGTGATATCAATGTGTGCCACCAACCCCGATGCAATCACCTCACCGATACCAACTACTGTGCGGATTCTTTTGCCAATAGGATGTGCATTGGAATAAACATTCAATGCTGACTTTACATTCTTCTCTAATACCGTGGACTGCGTAGACAACCAAAATAAA
>Ga0163180_10000482_pt1 | contig 22951 bp, 32 predicted proteins | sample AtlANTMetagenome_2_FD_109647 | JGI IMG/M metagenome (GOLD analysis project Ga0163180, IMG submission 109647) | Marine eukaryotic phytoplankton communities from the Atlantic Ocean - Atlantic ANT 4 Metagenome | ecosystem: Environmental > Aquatic > Marine > Oceanic | place: North Atlantic Ocean...
GACAGTATAGGTGAATGGGAAACAATTAGCATATGGACAGGCGAAGGCAATCGGCTTAAAAAACTGTGGAGTCAAAGTTATCCTAACAGCATAGGCATATGGTACAGTGGTATGACACAGCGTATAGGTCTAAAGCCACAAGAACATGAATATATATTAATGGGTATGGCGGCTGTAGGAGACCCTAATAGGTATTATGAATTAATTAAAGATGATTTTATTTTAAAAATGCCCACAATGACAGATGGTAAAACTGTATTCTTACGCAATTGCCACAGAGGTTGCATGAACTGGCAACCATTATTAACCAGTGTACAAAGTTATGCTGATATAGCCGCGGCAACTCAGCGTATATACGAAGAAATATTTTTAGGACTTATAAGACACACAGAATACTTGACCGATGGTCGTAAAAAGAATCTAGTACTTACAGGAGGTTGTGTGTTGAATTGTGTAGCAAATCCAATAGCACATACACATTTTGATAATGTATGGATAATGCCTAATCCGGGTGATGCAGGCAGTGCTATTGGTTGTGTGCTTGCTCATAAGAGTGAACACATTGAGTGGCCCGGACCATATTTGGGCCATAATATAAAAGGAGAATATCCAGTTGAGAAAGTTATACACAAACTACAAACCAAAAAAATTACTGCCGTCGCAAGTGGACGGGCTGAGTTTGGTCCTCGGGCTCTTGGCAACCGTAGTATTCTTGCTGATCCCCGCGGAAATGATGTCAAGGACCTTGTTAATAGCATCAAGCAACGAGAGTCATTTAGACCGTTCGCGCCAGCAATCCTTGCAGAGCATGCGTCAAATTATTTCGACGGCCACACAGGTCCGTACATGCAATACACAGCAACGTGTAAAGACCCTGCTTCGTTTCCAGCAATCGTCCACTACGATGACACAAGCAGAGTTCAGACAGTATCTAAAGACGATAATACAGGATTCAGAACATTGTTAGAACAGTGGTACAAACAAACCAATTGTCCAATGCTATTAAATACAAGTTTGAATATTAAAGGAGAACCTTTGGTTAATACTAGAGAAGATGCTGAACGTTGGACAAACACATATGGAGTTGAAGTATGTTTACCCGAATAAAAAATTTTATACTGTGGCCTTGGCACAAATATCAAGAACACAAACGTTTTAAAAAACGCATGAAAGAATTAAGAAAACGTGATCCTTTTATCTACGACTAGACAAATAACAAAAATATGCTATAATTAAGCTATCTATAATCATGGAGTTTGAATGTTAGATGTTATACAAATTAGCTATTATGAAGATAGTGCTGATGAAAATTTTGAAATACTAAAACTTTTTGCACCACATGCCAAGCGTATACAGGGTGTTAAAGGAATATTTAATGCACACAAAGCCGCGGCTGAAATTGCAGAGACCAGTCATTTTTATGTAATTGATGCTGATGCAATCATGGACGAAGAGTTTAGTTTTAGATTTAAACCAGATAGAAACAAAGAACAATGGCCCGGCGTACCCGAATCAGATTGCGTTTATGTATGGCGTAGTAGAAATCCCGTAAATGATTTGCTGTATGGTTATGGTGGAGCAAAGCTGTTTCAACGTAAAGCAATGTTAGATGCAGATGATTGGAATGTGGATATGACAACAACACTTGGTTGCCCTTTTGTTCCCAAGTTTCAGGTAAGTAACGTTACAGCATTTAATACTGATCCATACAATACATGGCGTAGTGCATTTAGAGAATGTGCTAAATTAGCAAGTGCTATTATTCCCAACGGTGATAATACGGACAATGAGTACAGATTGAAAGTTTGGCAAGAACGAGGTGCTAAAAGACCTTTTGGTAAAGATGCAATACTAGGTGCAAAACAAGGAGCAGAGTTTGGAAAAAATTATGCTATGAATATTAAAGCACTTAATAAAATTAATGATTTTGAATGGTTGAAAGAAACATATGAGCAACAAGCAACTTAGTGAAGACGGAACACATGTAATAAATCATCAATTAGGACAGAACCTACATTGGATGCATGGTATAGAGGAATATCTTAATTATATAAAGCACGAACAATGTGATTTATATTTTGAAATGAAACGTGCTATAATGTATGGTAACATATGGCATATTAAAACTTGTTTGCAAATTGAAGTTGGACGAGGCAATATAGCTTTGACTGATGATTTTTTAAATATCTTATTAAGTTATTACACAGGTTACGAATATGTTACACATAGAAAATGTTTACAATATGTAGCTCATTGCATCGATGATGATTACATTAAAAAAATGAGCAGTTGGAGTATAAAGTGGGAAGCCCGTGCTAATTTAAATGAACACTTTAGCAGAGGACAAATGAAAAGCAAGTGCTGGATGGTTGAAAAACTTGGTGAAGTTTTTCCAGAAAGTTACCTAGGTACAGTTGTACATTATGGCGGTTGGTATGCTACAGTCGCTAAAAATATATTTCAAAAATTTGGTGTTAAAAACTATTATAATATTGAAGTAGATCAAAATTGTATTGAAATATCTGACGATTTCAATTATAAACAATACCAAGACAATTGGAAATTTAAAAGTATACTAGCAGACGTCAATGACGTAAAATATAAAGAAGATAATAGTTTTGATATACAGATTAAAAATATTAATGAAGATATGGTGCCAACAAATATAAAACCAGATTTAATTATAAACACAAGTTGTGAACATATGAATGAAGATTGGTTTCATAATTTGCCAAATGGTACATTAGTATGTTTACAAACAAATAATTATTTTGATAATGAACAGCATGTAAATTGTGTAGAAAATTTAAACAAGGCTATTGAAAAATATCCAATGAGTGAAGTTCTTTACAGTGGCGAGATTGATACACACTTGTATCAAAGATATATGATAATAGGTGAGAAATGATAGACAAACTATCATTGCGTGAACTACAAAAAGAAAGTGCAAGGGCATTAAGTACAATGCAAGCAACCAATAACAACATTTATCAATTCAATAAACAAGCACATCATAATAGTCAACTATGGTACAAAGCAGTAATTGAATGGTACATTACCACATACGGTGATTTACCTAGTAAAATAGGTCCTGGAAAAGACGTGCAGTTGATTATGGAATAATGGTAAAGTTTATAAAAGTTTCTAAAAATAATATTAGTTTTACAAATGATTATTGTGTTAAAACAGTAAACAATCGTGTACCAGTTCTCAATGAACAATGGTTGAACAACTACAATAAAATGTGTACTAAAAATCCATACCTAGTAAAAATATATGATATTGATTTTGATAAAAGAATAATAACCATGGAAAATCTTGGTAAAGTTATTCCAGTTGAAAGATTAATCAAAGATAATAATTATACACATTTAATGAACAAACAAAGGATATGTGATATTCAATCAGCTTTAAATTTAACTTGGTTACAAGGAATAGAAATAAGTAGAACACTTCCAAAAGAACAATACTTTTTACATACTGATTTAGATTTGCATAATATTATTATGACCGAAGATGAAAAAATTGTAGTGATAGATCCAGACAGTTTTAATATTGTAAATAAGTTAAAGTACTCAGACAAATATTACATGGCTCAGATTAATCTGATGACTTTGTTACTCAATTATTATTATGTATAGATATGAAGAAATTGAAACAGTTCATTTAGAAATTACGCAAAAGTGTCAAGCCGCCTGTCCTATGTGTGACAGAAATGAAAACGGTGGTGTAGACAACAGGCATATAACTAATGCTGAGTTGAGCTTAGAAGACTGTCAATCAATCTTTACACCCGCATTTATTCAACAATTAAACACCATGTACATGTGTGGCAACTTGGGAGATCCTATAGTTGCACGAGATACCCTTGAAGTATTTGATTATTTTAGAAGTAATAATCAAACTATGTGGCTAAGCATGAATACAAATGCTGGTGCTAAAAGTACTGACTGGTGGAGAGAACTTGCAAGAATTATAAATGGTGCAGGTGCAGTAATTTTTAGTGTTGATGGCTTGCGTGACACAAATCATTTGTACAGGCAGAATGTTGTATGGGACAATGTAGAACGCAACATGCGAGCTTTTATAGAGGCTGGTGGAAGGGCTAGATGGGACTTTATTATATTTGGACACAACGAACATCAGGTTGAGGAAGCAGAGCAGTTAGCACACGACTGGGGAGTAGAACGTTTTCAAAAGAAAAAGTCAGCAAGATTTTTTACAGCTACCAGTGAATCTAAAGATTTTCACCAAGCAAGAAATCGTAAAGGTGAACAAACACAGGTAATTGCAAAACCTACAAAAAAAGAAAACATAAATCTAGCATTGCTAAAACAAAAAGAAATAGAAAAGACATATGGCAGTATGAGTGACTACTACAACAAATGTAAAATTCAATGTAAAGTTGCTACAGAAAAGAATATTTTTATTACAGCGGAAGGACTGTTAATGCCTTGCTGTTGGACTGCCGGACGCATGTACAAGTGGTGGCACAAAGATCCACGTGTAGAACAAATATGGGACTATATAGATCGTGCAGGTGGAAAACAAGGCATTGATGTTATTCATAATAATTTGCAATCAGTAATGAACGGAAATTTACTATCTAGTATAGAGAACAGTTGGGGTTTACCTAGCATAGAGCAAGGCAAGTTAGGAGTATGTGCTATGAAATGTGGTACTGAATTTGACCCTTTTAGAGCACAGTTTTATTAGTAGTTAAATACATTTATGGAAGATAATCAATCTCTACCAAGTGATACGTTTTGTATTTTACCTTGGGTACATCTAAGCACAAGACCTGATGGAAGTATGCGAGTATGTTGTACAGCAAACGCCAGTAGTGTAGGTGCTACCAATGATAAAGTGCATGGAGGTATGGTTGGTGTACTTAAAGATGACGAAGGCAAACCTAATAATTTAAACATCACTGACTTTCAAAGCAGTTGGAATAGTGCTTATATGCGTAATGTAAGACAGCAAATGCTCAAAGGAGAAAAACCTCCTAGTTGTATAAAGTGCTATAAAGAAGAAGACGCAGGTCACAGAAGCAAACGACAATGGGAAACACACTATTGGATGCAAAGAGTAGACCTAGAAAGTTTATTACAAAACACGTCTGAAAACGGAGAAGTCCCGCCGCAGTTAGCTTATATTGATTTACGTTTTGGTACAAAATGTCAATTAGCTTGTGTAATGTGTAGTCCACATGACAGTAGTGGCTGGATTAAAGATTGGAAAGCTATACACTCGCAAGTAAAAAATCCTATACTCAAAGAAAACACTATGTGGAGTGATAAAGGCAGTATAAACGGAAGCAGTTATAACTGGCATAAACAAAATCCTTTATTTTGGGAACAGTTTTATGAACAAATGCCACATATGAAACAAGTTTATTTCGCAGGCGGTGAAAGTTTAATTATTGAGGAACATTATGAAATACTTGAAGAAGCAATTAGGCAAGGCGTTGCAGGTGACTTAGAACTACGTTATAACTCCAATGGAGTTGAATGGCGAGAGGATTTATTTGATCTATGGAAGCAATTCAAACTGGTGCGTTTCCATTATAGTGTAGACAGTATACATGCTATGAATGATTATATACGCTATCCAAGTGAATGGAAACGCACTGAAGAAGTATTTCATATACTAGATACACAAACTAGTGATAATGTAGAAATTACTGTAGCTTGTGCAGTACAAGCCTTGAATGTGTATTATCTGCCAGATTTTATTAAGTGGAAACTTGAACAAAATTTTAACAAAATTAATATGTGGCCATTTGGAGCAGGAGGAATAAACTATCATTTTGTTTATCACCCAGCACATTTAAATGTTAAAATATTACCTGCTTGGTTTAAGCAAAAATGTAGAGAAAAATACGAAGAGTTTTATCCATGGTGGGAAAGTAATTGGCAAAAAAGTATACCTAGTTGGCATCAAAACAAAGTAAGTTATGAAGAATGGCGTGATGCTGATTATGGAATTAAAAGACTACAAGGAATGCTTAACTTTATGGAAAGTGAAGATTGGAGTGTTCGTTTACCTGAAATGCAAGAGTTTTTACAGTTGTGTGATCGTCAGCGTAATAATAGTTTTAGTTCTACATTTCCACAAATGAAGGATATTTTTAAAGATGTCTAATAATTATCATTTTTTTGGTTGTAGCTGGACTGGACACGAATTGATGAATTTTGTAATGGAATTATCTAAACTACATCCTAAGCATAATTTTTATAATTGGGGAGTACCAGGATCGGGTATAGGATTAGCAACTTTTATTTTAGATCAAGTAAAGATAAAATATCCAGAAAGTAACAATTATTTTATCTTTCAAGTTAGCAATAAAGGAAGAGTTGGCTGGTGGGAAAAATCCTGTGTCAAATATATTGAGCCTAAACGACATCATGAATTAACTAATTATTTTACACTTGAATTAACCAGAGGTGAAGATTGGGAAGGATTTTCACCAGGATTTAATGCACACACAAAATTTGCTAAAATATACTACAAGAATATTGAAAACAATGTATTATATCACGAACTTAGAATTTATGCAAATTATGCAAAACAAAATAGTAATTTTTTATTTTATCACAATCCACCTGATTACTCATGTGATGAACCAGTTATCTTTGATGTGCTTGGAGAGAAAACATTTGATGAATATAGGTATGAAGGTGATGGACAGCATTTTTCTAAAAGAGGTTGTATCTGGCAAGCAAATTGGATTTGGAATAAACTAGAGGATATACAATGAGTAAAACATTTTGTCCTTTGCCTTGGAATAGTATAAACATAAGAAATAACGGAGATTTACGAATCTGCTGTAACGCAAATAGTTATACAGAAAATAGAGGCATATTACGCAAAGAAGATGGAACACCTTTTAATGCTAGTAGAGATGATATTCAGCAAGGTAGAAACAGTGATGTAAGCAAGGACGTAAGATTAAAAATGCTTAAAGGCGAATGGCACGCTGAATGTGAACGTTGTCGACAAGAAGAAATAAATGGTGTACTCAGTAGAAGACAAATGGAAAACAACGAAGGTTGGGAAATAACCGCAGAGTATGCTGAACAAAACACTGAGCAAGACGGAACAATTGATACAGACAAACACAAGTTAGAATACTTTGATATTCGTTATGGTAATTTTTGTAATTTAAAATGTAGAATGTGTGGAGCAACAGACAGTCATAGTTGGTACGAAGATTTTATTCACACAACCGGAAACGCTAGATTTAAAGACACACATCAGAGAGTTGAGCTAACCAAAAATAAGAAAGGTAGATGGGAAACAGATGCTTATGATTGGTTCAAAGGGTCTAATATGTATTGGGCAAAGTACAGCGAATATACAAAAGATGCAAAAAAATTATACATAGTTGGAGGTGAGCCTCTGATAATTGAAGAACATGCAAAAAGTCTACAAATGATGATAGATAATGGTGCAAGTAAAGAAATGCAGTTGGAATACAATACTAATCTAACTAATATTACACCAAAAATGTATGACCTATGGAGTTATTTTAAAGAAGTAAGAATAGGTGCAAGTATAGATGGATACGGTACAGTATTTGATTATCAGCGTACTCCTGCTAAATGGTCAAATGTATATAAAAATTTACAAAAGATAGAATCTACAAAAAACATAAATTGGAAATGTTGGTATGCATTTACAATTACACCTTTTAATGTTTTTCACTTTCCAGAGTTTATGCGTTGGAAGATTGAAGAAAGTGGATTGTCATTGTTTAATCCTGTAGAATCTTGGAGACCTCTGGTTAGTTATCATATGTGTCATAGTCCAAAACACTATAACATAAAAGTACTACCAGACAGTGTTAAACAAAAAGTAGTAGCACACTATGATTGGTTTAGGAATTATGTTTCCAATAGTAAAATGTACTCTGATTATGTAAGGAATAAATTTATAGAACATTTAAATGCAGTTCAAAAGTTTATGTTGAGTGAAAATTGTGGTGCAGAAGAAAGTTATACAGAAGGACTAAGTTGGTTAGAACAATTTAAATATTTAACTGTACATTTGGATATTAGGCGTAAACAAAATGTTTTAGATATAGTACCACAGTTTGCAGAAATATTTACAGACGAAGTTGTAGAAAAATATACAAATATAGCATTAGAACGTGAAAGATATGTTGACAAAAAATATGCACATCACCAATGAGAATTTAGATTGTTGTATTGTAACATTGTTTATTCACAATGTTTGTAATTACAGTTGCAGTTATTGTAATGATTTTCACCGTGATGGTAGTAATAGATGGCCCACTGATTGGACTGATTATCTAAAACTAATAAGCGATTTAAAACAGCGTAACAAATATCTTTATGTAGAAGTATTAGGCGGAGAGCCAACAGTATGGCCAAAGTTTCAAGATTTCGTTGATGAAATAAGTGAAGATAATGTATTCGTAGAGTTCAGTACAAATGCAAGTAGAACATTAAGATATTGGGAAAAATTTAGAACACACAGAGCTTTTGTATTTTTAAGTTGGCATTATGAAGAAGCTAATGACGATCACTTTTATAAAGTTGCTGAAATTATGCAACACAAAGCTAGCGTGAGTGTGCCTTTGATGTTAATTCCTGATAACTTTGAACGAGGAAAAAAATTGTTTAATAGACTACAAGATTTAAATGTAGAGATTACTCCTAAGTTTACTAGGACTAATATTGGAGGCACTGATTATTTTAATTATACAGATGATCAAAGAGAATGGATCCAAGACAATTATTTTAATAAAATGAAAGACTTTGGAATAGATTGGACATTTCCAAGAAACTTACATTTCAATGGTGAACCTATGAGATTTATGACTGTGCTAGATAATAACAAGCATTTATTTAATGGGTATACTTGTACAGCAGGCATAAAACGTTTGATGGTAGAACCAAATGGTAATATACTTAGATGTACAAAACGTGTTGGAGGAAGTTTGGGAAATATAAATGGAAGTAATTATATTCTTCCAGATGATCCAATTGTTTGTAATTACAATGCTTGTCCTTGTAAACTTGATGCAATAGTAGAGAAATGGATATAAAATGAAGTATGAAGATATAACATTTGAAATGTTAGGTACTAGAAGACAGCGTCCTATGTACCTTAGTGCGTTTCCACAATTTAGGAAGCAGTTAAATATGGCAACATACCCAATGTCGCCACACCCTTATACAGATGAATTTCTCATCGAAATAGATGAATGGATAAACAATCACCAATATATAAAATATCATGGATTAGATACTTTTGAAATTAGACATGCAATACTTGGCACAACACATCAGATAGATGAGCTACATCATTTACATGGTGATAAAATTGCTGTTTATAAAGGCGAATACAAATACCATAGAAGATTAACTGACTTTAAAGTAAAACAGATTAGAAACTATACAGAACTTGTTCCAGGTGATGTCTTTGTTGTTAGCTACCCAAGTTGTATTACTACAGGTTATCATGTAGACTTTGATAAATTATTAGATCATTGTGCAGAAAATGAAATACCAGTACACATAGATGGTGCTTGGTTTGGACAATGTAGAAATTTTGAATTCGATGTTACACACCCAGCTGTAAAAAGTGTAAGTGTGAGTCTGAGCAAAGCATTAGGTATGGGTAGTCAACGTATAGGTATACGCTATATGAAAGAAAAAACAGTTGGTCCTATAAGTATAATGAACGATTTTAATTATGCAAATGTAAGTGACATGTGGCTAGGTATTGAATCAATGCGGTATTTTGGACCAGACTTTTGGTGGTCAAATTATGGCGAATTTTATAGTAAAGTATGTAAAGATTTTGATCTTAAAGAAAGTGATAGTATTCATGTTGGTTGGTTGTGGGAAGATGATGACTGGCATCAATTTGGCATTAGAACACCTTTAAGATTTTTAATTGATGGTGTGTTCGATGAACGTGGTACAGACAAAGGATTAAATGAACATGAAAGGAATGAAAGAACATGATAAAAATCATTGATATTGAATCTGGAAACATAGGTGTAAAACTTAGTGGGGGTGCTGATAGTAGTATTTTATACTATGCAGTTTGTGAAAAATATAAAGATAATGATAATGTAAATGTTATTCCTATTTCTCTCAATACAGATTTAAAAAACTGGTATGTTCAAGGAGCAAAAAATGTTATTGCAAAAGTCGGAGAGTTAACAGGAAAATATCCATTAGATCATTTAACAAATACAGTAGAACATAGTTTGGAAAATTATACATTAGGGCAAGAAGAATTACATGAACAAGCTATTAAAAAATATAACGTAAAAATAATGTATACAGGACTTACTTACAATCCACCAATGGAAGATTTTGAAAATAAGATTTGGAAAAATTATAAAGCATGGGGACTAGATAAAGATGTAGTAGAAGAATCTATTACAGGTAGAGACACATCACGTGACCAAGAACAATTTAGTAGAGAATGTGAACCAACTGATAGATCACCTTTTAAAGATAAAGTTAGTACATATAATGCTTACAAAGATTATGATATGATGGATAAACTATATCCATATACATTTAGTTGTGAACAATGGCCACAAGATTTAGATAATCTTACACATTGTGGACAATGCTTTTTTTGTTTAGAACGTTGGTATGCGTTTGAAAGGATAGTTTGATGAGTTATAAATTTGGTTCGCATGATATATTAATTGATTTTGATTATCATATTACCACATGTGAATATGTTAGTAAAACAAGTACAAAAGTAAGTGGGCTTAAGGATCATAATAGATTTGGAAAAATAAAAGATAAACAAGAACTAGTTAATCTAGTAAATTCAATCACAAATGATAATAGCTTAGATTGGAATTTTGAATATTTTCACAGCGGCGAACCTGTTGGATTACACACAGACTATACCACAATACCATGGGACGATGAAGTAGAATGTCAAGTAGTTTGTGGAATTATTATACCCTTAGAATGGAATTGCAAACAGCCTTATACTATAAACTATAATCGAACACAGGATATTCCACGTAAGCTAATGTATAGAGCAGGAGAAATGAGATATTTGGATAACAATGAAATCATACATTACAGAGACAAAGGCATACATGATGAAGAAAGTATAAAATATAATCCCAAGCATACTTTTTACGCTGGACAATTTAAAGACCTATTGATTCACAGCGTGTACCAATGGAAAGTAGGAACTTGTATGTTATTTGATACAAAACGTTGGCATAGCAGTAGTTGGTTTTTATCTTCGGATATAATTCCAGATGTAAGCACAGAATACAAACGCAGTATTGTAGGATTTGGTAGTATAGATGTACCAACAGGAACATTAGATGAGCTTCTCAGTAGTTGATCATAGTAACAATTATAACTTTGATGTAGTCTGGGACTTAGGCAGACGTTGTACATACGCTTGTACATATTGCGGACCTCATCACAGTAATAAAACCAGTCCATTGATAACATTTGAAACATTGAAAAACACAATGGACGGAGTCGATGAATATGCTAGCCTCTTGAATCAATACAGAACTGAACCTAAGATTACTAATATTGCATACACAGGAGGCGAACCAACAATACACCCTGATTTTTTTAAATTTTTGCCATACTGCAAAGAAAAATATCCTCATATAAAATCTAATATTACTACTAATGGTTGCTTCAGTGAAAGTAAATGTAAACTAATAATGGATACAATAGATAGTGTCACAGTCAGCTATCATACTGAAGCAAGTAGCCAAGAAAAGAAACTTGTGTTAAAAAATATTAAACTTATGCAAGATAGTAATTACTTTCTAAGAGTGAATCATATGTACCACAGAGATAGATGGGAAGAGTGCATGCAAGTTGCTGATTTATTTGAATCTTGGGGTGTAACTTATACTCCACGTCCAATTGGAGATGCTAACAACGAAGAAGATATTAAAGATGGCACAGCTCACAGATACACAAATGAACAATTAGAGTATTTTAAAAACTTTTGGATCAAAGGAAAGAACGCTCAATCCAATAAATCAGATGCAATGCACATGGTAGTAAAAAGTAAAAAGGAAAAAATGGCGGCAACAAGTATAGGTAGACCTTGTTGCAATGGCAAATGTTTGAACATTACAATCAATGACAAGGTATCAGCACAATCATTTGTACCCAGTACGAATTTTCAAGGTTGGAACTGTATGGTAAATTGGGACTTTCTTTTTATTAACAGTGAACTTGACGGAGTATGGCATCATCAAACTTGTGAAGTAAATTTAGATGGGCATATAGGTCCAATTGGAAAAGCTAGTAATTTTAATGAAATAATTAGTTCACTCAAACAAAAACTAACAAGTGGACGTATGCCAGTAATTAAATGTCCAAAGACATACTGTGGTTGTGGATTATGTAGTCCTAAAGCAAAACATAAAACTGATGCATTAAATATATTTACAAGACGTAACAAAAATCTTATACCAACATTTCAAGAAGAAATTAAAGATATAAGCAATGACAAAACTATATATAGGTTACTAACAAAATGATCTGGTTTGATACTTCACAAGTTGGTAGATTACAAATAGAATCAACTAATTATTGTAATGCGGCATGTCCACAGTGTGACAGGTCAGAAGTTGATGCAAAAACATTGAATAATACTATGCATACAATAGATAACTATCAAAGATGGTTCGGAGATTATGAATGGCCCAATTTGGATTATGTGCATTTTTGTGGGTCTGTTGATGAACCTACAATAAATCCTAGTATAATAGAAATTTGTGAATGGTTTTACAACCTAAGTGAAAACATAAGTTGGATAGATATTAGTACAAATGGCGGAACTCGTGATGAAAGTTTTTGGACACAGTTAGGAAATTTAAGTAAAAAAACTGGTAAGGTACGAGTAATTTGGGGTATCGATGGTTTAGAAGATACTAATCACATTTATAGGCGTAATGTTAGATGGGACACATTACAGAGAAATTTTAGAGCATACCATAAAGCAGGCGGTATCTCAATTTGGCAATTTATAATTTTTGGTCACAATAAACATCAATTAGATGATATAAAAGAATTAGTTGATAAAGAAGGATTTTCAAGGTTAACACTAATACATAGCGATAGAGAAGTAGTAGATACGATTGAAAATTACAGATACGAAAAGATAGAAATACCAGAATGGTATGATACAAGCTATGCAAATAAAGATGAAGGTGTTAAAATAAATCAGCTCAATGAAAATAAATCCAAAGATATATCTATAAAACCAACACCAAGAAAATGTGTTAAGTGTATTGCAAAACCTAACAGTAAAAACGATACATTTCACCCAGAGTATGCAAACATTTATGTTAGTGTTCATGGATATGTTACTCCTTGTTGCTGGCTAGGTAATCCAAATGAACTAACTAAGTTATGGAAAGAACATAGTTCTGATCAAAAATTACATAATTTACATCACACAAAACTACATAATATTATTGATGGATATTGGAAACATATAGACGATAAGTTACAAAGTTATCCTACATGTGTGAATAAATGTCAACTATTACAAACCAGTTTAAGTCTTTAAGGAAATAATATGATTATTACAGGAAATCCAAAATCAGGTTTAGCAAAAGCATTACATAAAATATATCCAAGAGCTATATTTTGCAGTAGAGAAAGTGGTTACGAATTAACTAATACAGATCACATGTTTCAGTTTGCAAATGAATGTACAAAACATGACATAATTATAATAAACAGTGCATTATGGCGTTTTCATCAAACTGTCCTACTGGATCTAGTATACAAGTCTCTGAGAAACGCCAAAAGTGAAGCACATATTGTATGTGTAGGTAGCACTACTGATAGAACTAAGAAAGGACAAGCCTGGTTATATAGTGCTGAAAAGAAAGCTCTCAGAGATTACTCAAATAGCCTAGCATTGCTAGGAGTATGGCATAGTGGACCAAAGGTAAGTTATATAAGTTTTGGTACACTTAGTAATAATAAAGAAAAACATCCTGATAGAATATGTATGGATATTGACCATGCGGCTGATTATATTAAATGGTTGCTTGAACAGCCAAAACATGTTAATATAAATGAAATAAGTATTGATCCTATGCAGGAACGAAAAATATGATAACAATATGTTTAGATTAGTAACATTTGGTTGTAGTTACACATTTGGACAAGGGCTAACTGACATATATCCTCATGTAACCAAGCCTAGTAAATATGCTTGGGGTCAGCTAATTGCTGATCAATTAAAACTTGAACATATTAATAACGGTAAGCCTGGTGCAAGTAATAAAGAAATATTAAATTTAATTTTGAATTTTGATTATAAAGAAGATGATGTTGTAATAGTTTGTTGGAGTCATTGGGATAGATGGTGTGTAATTAAACATGATGTTGTTGATCAGATTGGTATATGGGTAGTTGGAACTTATTATCCAACTGACAAACGGTTACAAGGTAAATTAGAACACGTTAAAAAGAACTATCCAGAATGGGAAAAAATGAATGAAGCTTTTTTTACGCATATACATAATACACATGATATGATGCTAGATATGCAAAGAAGCATGCAATTTGCCAATCTTTGGCTGTCTAATAAAAAAATTAAAAATTATCATACTATGACTTGTGATGAGAACTTACATAGTTACTTAAAATGGTTTGATGTTGATATTATATCTACTTTTCAAAGTACGCATTACTGGAAAGAAAATCAGACCGTTAATGGATTAAACTTTGGTACAGCAAAAGATGATTTGCATCCTAATGAAGTAGTACATCAATTTGTGGCAGAAAAAATTTTAGAGCATACTGACACATTAACAAAATAGAGGCAAAATGACAAATTACGATATATGGACTGTTAGACAATTTCTTGAAGAAGAATTACAAGCAGTAAAACAATTACAAACTCAATCAAAAGATTCTGAACGTACTCAATTGTTATCTAATGTAATTAAATACTTGGAGATGAGATTAAGTGGCGAAATCAAATGAAGATTTAAAATGGAGTAATTATGACTTTACCAAAATCCCGTATGATGACCTTGTTCAAGTCGGTCAACGGACACTCTTATATAGAGACTTGTTTACTGTTAGCTGGCTCCTCGGAAGATTCTGTAACTACAGATGTAGTTACTGCTGGCCCTACGCAAGAAGTGACAGAAAAGATCACAGACCAACAGAACTGTGTTTTAAAACAATAGATGAAATAAAGAGGCAAGCCCGTGTTAATGGTTTTAACAGTTTTCATTTTAGCTTATCTGGGGGTGAGCCTACTTTCCACCCAGGATACCTGGACATCCTTGGGTATCTGTCTGATGATGTCAGCAACACTAATTATACTAGTATCCACATGACCTCAAATTGTAGCAGACCAATGAAATGGTTTGAGGAATATGTGGAACGTGCAAAGCCTTTTCATAGAGCTAGCATCACAGCCAGCTTGCATACAGAACACTTAAATACTAAAGAGAAAATGCAGGAGTTTGCAGATAAACTTATCCTGTGTCAGGAGTATGATGTACAAATTACAATCAATATGGTTATGGTTCCAGAATGGTTTGAAAAAGACTGGGAAAATGCCCTCTTCTTCCACGAACAAGGAATCAATGTTACACTCAAACCACAATCTGATCCAACGGCAAGTAGAGTCGTGGACGGTTATACGGAGGAAATGCTACAGCGATTGTGGAACGGTATGCCACAAATGGCATATACAGAGTCGAAACGACAATGGAATCTTCGTCCAAGGCCTAGTTTCGAATTGCCGCCTTACTCTATAGGTGAAAATGACAAAAGTGTTCCATGGCACATGCAAGTAGAGTTTACTGACAGTAAAGGCAAAAAATGGTACATGGATCAAGCAGAGAGATTCAATGCATTTAATTTTAACAATTTTAAAGGATGGAGTTGCAATGCAGGATATCAAGGTATTATTATCAGAGAGCCTGACGGAAGTATCAAACGTTCCTATAGTTGTGCGGATGTTCCTCTTGGCAACATAGAAACAGGTTTTAATTTGTTTGATAAACCTATGCCTTGTATTAGTCCAAGTTGTGTTAGCAGTGCTGACAGTAAAATACCAAAAAGAAAAATAACACAGTAATTAAGGAGTATAACATTGAATTTGAGAAGAATTATAAAGACCTGTACCTGGCAAGCACTAGGAACTCTGTGGTTTATGACTTATGCTGTAATTACTGGCGGAGACCTATGGTATACATTTGGACTTGCTATAACAAGTATACCTGCTGGTAGTGTAATGTTTTATTGTCATGAATGGATGTGGGACAAAGTTAAAACAGAAAGGAAAACATAATGGATTTATTTCATTTATATCAACAACTTACAACATATGGAAATTTTTATCCAACAACATACAGGGTAAAAGATAGTGATGGTTATGTTGAATGGACTGAACAAAATTTTGATTACGTAAGGTATAATCCTAGAAAAGATATCAAAAGATACGGACTTAGTTTAACCAGTTTAGATGGAGGAACAAGTGGTGTGCCAGACCTTGACAGTTTATATGAATACAATGATGAAAATAATACCAACTATACTGAACGTGATTTTGCTAAATTTACGCCTGCACATGACTGGGGTAATTTAAATGATATTATAGCTCCAATCAAACAACATATTTTTAGAAGTCATATACTTAAATTAGACCCAGGTGGATATTTTCCACCTCACAGAGATCACAGAGGAAGAGGTATAAACAGTTTTAGAATAATAGTTCCATTACAAAACATGAGACCACCTAATTTAAATTTTGTTATTGATCACAGAATATTAGAATGGGAATTAGGTTTTCTATATTTTTTAAATACTAATATGGAACACTATCTGTTTAATTCTAGTTTTAGACCTAGTTATATGATAGTTTACAATGTTGGATTATGTGAAGAAACTATTGATTTTGTTACTACGAAACTTTGGTAATTTTTCCAATATTAAAAAAGTTTCCTATTTGATATAATATATCTAACCTATGATGCCTACGTTCCAGCCAGTTGTTATGATGTCGTTCATGCATCTCTTCTCCTAACATAATAGGATATGCCCACCAAATATTACCAGGCTTGCCACCTATATGAACTAACGTAGTAACTAATTTACTATGCCAATGTCCACCTACAATTAAAAATGGTGTAAACACCATAGATAAAAGTGCAATATAAAAGTAAGTTTCATAAAAGTAATCACGTGATTTATTCTTTTTTAATGTCTTTATATCTGGATAAAATTCATCGTCCCATAGTGAAAGTAATGCTCTCCAACTTGGAGGATGTGGATCTTTGTCTGTATCTGAATATTTGTGATGTTTCATATGTATAGCAGAGTAAACACTTGGTGCACCAAGATTAAGCATGCAAAAAACAAACTGTCCAAATTTATTCATATTCTTAGACCACTGAAAATGTTGATGTGTAAAGATTCTATGAATGTACAAATAATGAGCAAATAGAGATACAAATACACTGGCTATAAGTCCAGCTATAATAACTTCCCAACTAAAAAACAAAAACAAATTAATGTGTGCTATAAGAGTTATGATTTGGTGTTTCCAAAGTCGCCAAATTTTCATTTATATCTCCTTTATATACTACCCATTGCCAGTTATCTTTCCAACATAATTCAATCATTCTTGGAAATACTTTCCAGCCTTTTGGCACTACTCTTGCAATACCAGCAGGATTTTTTGCAATTCTTGATTTGAACCAAAGTTTAACACTGTCTTCAAATTTTTCCATTTGGTAGTGTGATAATGCATAATGATTATATTTACTGTCTTTTTGAAATAAAGATGTTCTATATTTAGGATTTATCCAACATGAGCTTTCAACTCTATAACATCCATATCCAAAATCAGTAATACCACACATTGCTACAATTTCATTATTCTCAGACATATAACCGTATTCCATATACTTATCTAAATTTAAAGGTTGGTAATTATCTGTCAAATCAGCAATAGAATTTATTGTTTTCTCAAATAGAGAATCAGAATAATAAGTATTCAAATGTTTAACTGTACATAATTTCAACAAACTTCTCCAATGATTTTTTATACATTTCTGTGGTTAATGTTTCTTTAGCAGATTGTTGCATCTGTAATATATTGTCTTTTGATAATGTGCTCCAGTCCTGTGTATCATAATCTATTATAAAACTATTTTGTGAATTACACAACCTTTCATTACCTCCACTGCCTTGTTGTATTATGGGAATCTTCCCCATTGCTAAACATTCTTGAACACTGTAACCGTTGCTTTCCCATTTACTTGGAAATAAACCAAAACTTGCAGTTTCTATATATTTTATATATCTTTCAAATGGCATTGCATTATGGTGTTCAATATTTAAATATTTTTTTTCTCCTAGTTCTTTTTTTCCAATTGCAGTAACTTTAATATCTTGTTTCTCGGTTATCAAATCAAAACGTTTTTCATTATCAAATCTTCCTATAATATAGTATTCATTTTCGTTATTATTGATAGGTACATCTAAATATTTTTGTGGATTAACATACTCCCAACATAAATTTGCATCTAAATTATAATAGTGTTTGATTGCTTTCTGGCTTGCTGGACTATCGGTAATAATTTTATCAGCACTATTAATTCTACTTACTTCACGTTCTAACCATTCATTATTCACATGTTTTAAATTTTCTATATTAGCTTTGTATAAGGATCTTACAAAGTATATTACTTCACCGTCACAGTCAACTTGGTTCCATCGTGTTAGATAATCAATGAAATTACAAACACGTTTAATTTTGTAGTTCTTACAATAATTAGAAAATGCTTTTCGAATATCTTCTGTGTGATGGCAATAAGTTATACCAGATAACTGTGGGTATACACCATCGTCTGATACAACTGCGAAACTGGGTATACCATAATTTACATATAAATCGTGTAATACTGTAGGTCTAAATGCTTCATGTACTGAAGCATATTGATTCATGTTTGTAAAAATCATTTCAGTAACTTGTTATTTTTATATTGTTCAACATAATAGTCAAACGTTTTATTATCTTTTAACTCAACTTGATAAAATATTCTTTCAGTTGGACTTGGATCTGATCCATGAAGTACAGCAGTGTTCCACATTATTGGACCATTATGATGTACTTCTTCTTCTGGTTCATAGAATTTTAATGGAATATTATGATGATTTTGTATTTCAAAACTAACAATACATTGTCTTGTATCATCGATATGAGGATGATAACCACTGCTTATCAAGTAATAACTATTATGTAAAAAATTAAATTTGTTCTCTAAAAATTGGATATATTGAGGCTTTTCATCAAATGATAAAATACCAATTGGTTGATCGTCGCCTTCTTTATTAATATAAGTTTTTATTTTGTATTTGTAATTGTCGTAAATGTTCAATAACTTTTGTTTATCAAAGTCTAAATCCAGTTCTATTGAACGCAATTTTATACCTCAGTTTTTGAAACAATAGTTGTAGTATACGGACTTATACTTGCTCCTACTGCCTGCATTTCAGCCAAATACGAGTCCCATGTAGATTCATCTGCAAAATCAATTGTTTCTTTTCTTGTATTTGAGTCTACGTTTTCTGCGGTATAAGCTGTAATTAAATTATTTGATACATACTTATCATATATTGCAATACAAGATAAATTATCTGCACTACCATCTGAATCGAATACTTCTTGTGTACTATCGCCTTTAAGCTCTGTTACAACTCTATATGCCATCATTCACTCCTTTTAACGTAAGTATTTATTATCAAAAACCTAAAATCATTTTTGCTTCATCACTCATGTTCCAAGGACCAAATGGAGGATCAAAAGTTGTAATAACTTCACAATCATTTACACCATCTACATTTATTGTAGCTTGATTTATGTCTTGAATAATATGATCTGCGGCTGGACAAAAAGCACTTGTAAGAGTATGAGTAACAGTAACCTTAGGTAAGTCTTTTAAATCTATATCATATATTAAACCTAAATCAAAGATATTAATAGCAATTTCAGGATCGTATACCTGCTTTAAGTTATCTATTATATTTGTTCTAATTGCTTCTTGATTGGACACTGTAAATCTCTTTATAAATTGTTTTTATACGTTCTTCAAGTGTACTAATTGTGGTATAGATATGCCCGGTGTCTTCTGGTCTAATCATGGTTTTCAGATGTTCAACTTCGCGTTTTAATGAACACATGTGTTCTAGCTTTTGTTTATCTGTCATAAATCTTTCATCAATGGAAAAATACTGCTTATAACTTCTGCACAAGCATGAGCAACTTCCATATGTTCTTTTTGTGTTCCATGTCCTCCACGTAGTTCAATATAATGAACCCAGCTACGCAAAGTACCATTCATATAAAGTCTAGTCTTAGTAAGTCCTTCGGGTAATACTACACGAGCTTGTTCTTTGGCAATGCCATTTTCAATAGCCCACTCATATGCTTCTTTTGCTTCACGTATTACTTTGTTTTGCCAACTGCTCCAAATCATTGCAAGTCTAGTATCTTCTTGATTGTTTTCATCCAAGTCTACACTATTTTGTCTATTCTTTTTGTCCTGCATACGTGCTTCACGGTGTACAAACATGTCACCAAGACTGCTTACGTCTGCATAACGTTGACTAAATTCTTGGAATGCAAACGAGCGATGTCTTACAATTTGGTGTGCAATATCTCTGGTAGTGTTTATTTCTAATACTGCATTTACCATTTCCAATGGTGACCAATGTTGATGTTTAATCAAATACTTGATAAGTTTTTCACTAGTCTCACTGTTTACTTGTGCGGAAGGGTTACTTACTCTAGCACAAAAAGCAATCAAATCTTGTGCGTCTTTAAGTCCTTCTTGTTCAAATTCTTCGGTGGGTTTTGTATAAGATACTAGTTTAACTGTTGTCATTTTAAAATTTTTTCTGTTTGTGCTTTAACATCTTTTTCTAATTTAGTATAGTCAATTATCATTTCAATATCAACAACCGGTGAAGCTAAATCATCATTGTCTTCAACTAATCTTATCAAAGCAACAACAACATCACGTTCACCGAGCGAGTCGATGTCTTTTCCACTAAAATTTATTCTATCGCCGTTTTGACAAATTAATGTTAGTTGTTCAATATACTGTGTTGGAACATGTTTTATGTTCAACTCACTAACAATTTGCTGAAAGCTACGTTCTCTCTTATGTATTGGCATTAGCGGAAGCCTTCGGTCGACCCCGCTTGGGTTTCAAGTCTGGTGCCATTGCATAGGCTTCTTCGCGAAGGCGTTTGACTTCTGTTTCATACGTATTAGCTTGATCCAACATTTGTTGAGCAAGAGCACTATCATCTAGTGCTTGTTCAGTTGTATTCATTGCCTCATTTATAGTCTGTGTTTGACTTAAATTAGTATGATTACGTGGTGGACCATCTGTATCGTCTACCATGCTATTAGCAATATCGTTATCTGTCATACCTCTTGCTTGCTTAGAAATCACTTCATTAACTTGACTTAGTTTTACTGAAGTACTTGAATTGGGTGTTAGTTCAATTTGATTTGTAGGATACTTTTTAAGATATCCCATTTGGCTTAATTTTACTAACATATTAGTGCCATCACTAAATTTGTTACGTTGGGCTACATGATAAAAATCTGCATTATCTTGAGCAGTATCACTTTCAACTACACGAACCATATCATCGTGTTCCATATCTGGTAGTCTTTCAGTTTCAACAATTAAACAATGATTAGGATCTGTAACTTTTCCATCTTCATCATAAATTTCTCTGAAAACTACTACGCATTTTAGTCCAGTATTCGACACTCGACCTATGTGTTTCATATTTTGCATGGATTTCTCCTTATTTAGAAGCTGGTGCTTCAGGATTATCTTTTTGAGCGTCTGCTACACTTTTGATAAATGAAGTGATTTTTTCATAAACTGCACCAACTTGTGCCGCTTCGTTAGCTCTAAAAGCACCTCTACTAACTGCCGCATCAATAATTTGTGCCGCATTTTGCAAATCGCCAACACCTAATTGTGGTGCTTCTGCTTGAGCTTCTGGGGTACCATTAGCTTCTGTTGCTACTTCAGTAGCAGTTGCTTCAATTGTTTCATTATTTTTCGCCATTTTATGCTCCTATAAACGAATTATATACGTAGTTATTTATCATCTTTGATACTACTACTCATTTTATATGCCAAAATATTAGCTCTAAAGTCATCATAATCTTGAATGTCTTCAAACCAAAATTGATATATTTTATGACCTAAATTTTTAATCAAATAAAATCCTCGTGTTCCACTAAAATCTATTTCATCTATGTCAGGATTTGATTCGAACTCGCATACCAATCTTTGTCTTAGCATTTTTTGTATTGTGTCAGAACCTCGTAAATGTACAAGATCTTCTTCACTTAAACTGTTTTTTTGTTCAACTATCCTCATTACTTATGCCGCTAATTTTGCCTTAGGATCTTCATCGTAATAAATTGTTTGTCCAAATGGAGCTTCAGGTTTACTATGATTATTTTTTATTAAGAACAATGTATCACAGTAGTCTTCAATTCCCCATTTACCAAAAGGTTCTCCATCTGTAAACATGATAAGTTGATTAGGAACAATATCATTTTCTTCCATATATTCCCAATTACACATAAAGTCAGTTCCGCCACCACCAACAAGTTCATACTCTTCAATGCTTCTACCATCATCATCTGTAAACTCATCATATGCATAAACTTTTGTATCAAAACTCCATACTCGAATCCTGTAGCTACCAAACTGATCCATAATGCCTTTTACTTCACTTAGAAAGTCTGTAGCATCAACCTGTCCAATCGACCCACTAGCATCTAAACAAAGACAAATATCAATCTTGTTGTCATTTAGCATGCTGGGCAATACTACATTATTAAACTGACTCTTTCTATTAGGCTTCATAAA
>Ga0163180_10000484_pt1 | contig 22927 bp, 20 predicted proteins | sample AtlANTMetagenome_2_FD_109647 | JGI IMG/M metagenome (GOLD analysis project Ga0163180, IMG submission 109647) | Marine eukaryotic phytoplankton communities from the Atlantic Ocean - Atlantic ANT 4 Metagenome | ecosystem: Environmental > Aquatic > Marine > Oceanic | place: North Atlantic Ocean...
CCACACACTCCGGTCCAGATGCGGTGCTGGGTAGCACCCTCGATGATGGTCTTGATCAAGCGGATAATTCCCGGGTGCGCCGAACGGTAGAGCTTTGCCACTCGCGGGTTTACCCGGTCAACTGCCACGGTATACTGGACGAGGTCGTTGGTGCCAATGGAGAGGAAGTCAACCTCGGCAGCGATATCGGCAGCGACCATGGCGGCGGAGGGAACTTCAATCATGGCCCCAACTGAGATTTCCCGGTTGAACTCTACTCCACGTTCCGTCAGCTCATCCATGCACTCGGACAGGAGGCTTTTGGCCTGGCGGACCTCCCCAACTCCTGAAATGAGGGGGAACATGAGCCCGACGCGGCCTGAGGTGCCGGCACGCAGGATAGCGCGCAGCTGTTCCTTGAAGAGGTCCTGGCGGTCGAGAGAGAATCGAATACCGCGCCAGCCGAGGAACGGGTTCGGCTCCGGCTCGCTCAGCGGTTCACCAGGGACCTTGTCTCCACCGGCATCGAGGGTGCGGAAGATCACTTCGCAGGGAGAGACCCGTTCTGCCACCCGGGAGTAAAGAGCAGCTTGTTTCTCCTCGTCAGGGCATTCCTCGCCCTCCAGCAGGAAAAATTCTGTTCTGAACAGCCCCACTCCCTCAGCGCCTGAACGGTCCACCAGATCCAGTTCGTGCTCAAATTCGATATTGGCAGAAAGGGTGATGGAGTGACCATCGGTAGTGGCGGCCTCAAGATCGCGCAACTTGTCGAGTTCAGCGCGTCGGAGTTGATGCTGCTCTTCCAGTTCACGGTATTTCGCGACCGTTTCCGGGGTGGGATTGGAGATGAGTTTTCCCTCATAGCCATCAAGGATACAGGGATCGAGGGCGTGCAGGTTGAAGACCGCATTACGAAGACCTACAACCGCGGGAATACCCAGGCTTCGGGCTAAAATAGCGGTATGAGAGGTAATGCTGCCCTGTTCAGTAGCGAAGCCCATCACCTGATGCCGGTCCATCGCGGCTGTGGCAGAGGGGCTGAGATCGTAAGCGACAAGAATGTGCTGATGATCAGGCTCATCCGAAGCAGGTTCCTCGTGCTCGGTATCGAAATTACGCAGGACCCTCTGACAGACATCCTCGATATCCGTGGTCCGGTCCCGGAAAAACGGATCGGGGATCCGTCGCATCGACTCGAGCTGGTTCTGCATTACCGCGTAAAAGCAGTATTCCGCATTTTGCCGACGTTCCTCAATGGCCTCGGGAACGCCCGTGATCACGACGGGATCCTCAAGAACCAGCATGTGGGCCTCGAAGATGCGGCCTTCTTCGTTGCCGGAGAGGGACTCCATGTGCTCCTGAAGCCCTTCAAGTTGCCTCCTGGTACGGGCGAGGGCATCCCGGAAGCGATCGGTCTCGCGGGAGGCATTGGCGATGGGGTAGACCTCTGGGGCGGAAAAACCCCGGGCCATCACGTGAACGGGGGCGAAGACGATTCCACGCGAGACCGGTGTCCCTGTGTATACCACTTCTTTCCTGATGCCGCCCATTGGAGTGAGTCTGAAGGGGTGGCAAGGCGTGGTCAATGCCTCCGGGCCAAGCGGCCTTTTCGGGAGAAAATGATCAGACCTCCTCGAAATTCCGGTCCACCAAATCTTGGAGAGCCTTCAAAGCTTCCTCAGCATCAGAGCCTTCCGCAATCACGGTAACAACCGAACCGTGCCCTGCAGCCAGCATCATCAGCCCCATGATACTTTTTCCATCTATCTCCTCACCATCCTTTTCCACCCGGATATGGGCTTCGAATCTACTCGCGGTCTTCACGAATTGGGCCGCTGGTCGGGCGTGAATTCCGAGCTTGTTGGATATGGTTAATTCCTGGCTGGGCATGGAATGGATCTCAGCGGGGAAAGTCTAGGAGGCAGTCCGGCCTGCTGTGAAGGGAAAACTCCCGAACTGGCCTTAAGATCCGGCCATTTATTTCACGAGACTTGAACATTTGCAGCCTGCCAGAGCCTTACACGCCTGCCCGAACTGGCTTTACCGAAAGGGTTTCCGGGGAAAAGCCATGCCCGATTATTCAGATTACAGGGTCATTGCCCTGCATCTTGGCGAGGAGCTTCTGGTTGAATTCATCAGCCATATCGTATCCAAGACGGCGTAGTTGGAGGTCGAGGGCTGCGACTGCTACGAGGCGGGCGGTATCCCGTCCTGCAGCTACCGGGATCTCCACGTGCGGAATCGAGTGATCCAGGATGGCATACCCTTCCCGGTGCAGGCCCAGACGATCGACATTATTGAGGTCGCGTTCACTTTTCAGGGTCACCACCAGATCGAGGCGCTTTTCCGGGCGAATGGCAGAGAGACCATAGAGATTGGCTGCATTTATTATTCCGATGCCGCGCATTTCGATATACCCGCGGGCCAGATCGGGACAGGACGCGATCAATTCGTCTCCGTGACGTTGAACACGGACCACGTCGTCAGCTACGAGGGCGCCTCCGCGTTCGAGGAGACCAATGGCAGTTTCACTTTTTCCTGATCCGCTGCTGCCAATGATGAGAATGCCGACTCCACGGTAATCGACCATACAACCGTGCAGGGAAATCGACTCTGAGAATTCCTGTTCAAGGAGGATAGAGGCGAGGTTCAGAAACTGCATTGTCACCATCGGGCTCCGGAAAATTGTGAGCTTGTAACCAGAAGCAATGTCCAGAAGTTCACCGGGTAGTTCATGATCACGGGAAGAGACGATACAGGGCACTCCCTTTTCACAGAGCTGGCGGAACCGTTCGGATCGAAGTTCGGGGGACAGTTTCTTAAGGTAGGATGCCTCCGAGTTGCCGATCACCTGAATCCGCTTGTTGGCGAAATAGGTGAAAAACCCCGATAATGCCAGTCCGGGGCGGTTCGGAGCCGGTTCTCGAATGGTTCGCTCAAATCCTTCCTGTGAGTCGCCGACCAGTCTGAGCTTGAGAGCCTCGCGATGGCGCTCGTAAAAGTGACCGACGCTGATGGAGGTGATCTTTTTCACCCGGGATGCCATGTCACGAAGGTAGTGGTTCCGGTAAAATACGGAATCTTAAATCTCAGTTTCGAGATTTAGAATGGCTCTTCGGGGTCAAGGCTCATCGAGAGGCTGCCTGCAGGCGGAAATGAGGCGCCAGGGGCAGGAAGATCTGCCTAAAGGGTCCCGTTAAAGGCTTTACGAACCTCTCCGGGAGGGCGGTGTTGTTTCAGAAGGCGCGTTTTGTGCTTCCGCATGCGACGTGCGATCTTGTCGATGGTTTCATCAATGCTCCGATACATGTCTATCGTTTCCGAGGAAGCATCGATAGTGATGTGATTTGCACAGAAGAGGATAATCTCGGCCCGGTGACGCCTGCCCTGTACGTCCAGAATGGCCCTGGCCTCGATGATTTTTGGATAGTCGAGATGCAGTCCTGCAATCTTCCGGAAGGTGTATCCCTTCAGGGAGTCGGTGGCCTGTTCGTGGCGGACAGTTATGGTGACATGCGGATCGAGGTTTACGCTTTGCATGGAATCAGTGTTTTCGGGAGGATGTCGAAAGGGTTCCTCATCCACCACTTGCAACTATAGCACAGAGAACACCAGATGCCAGATCTCTCCTTTGCGGGATGCCCGATTCTAGCTCGGATCATTGCCCCCGATCGTAAGAAGACCGTCCCGGAATGGGAAAAGGTGATGTCACATTGAGAAGTTCTCTCCGAGGTAGTGGCGGCGGGCCACTGGGTCGTCAGCCAGTTGACTGGAAGGCCCCTCAAGCACTACCCGGCCTTCAAGGAGCAGGTAGGCCCGGTCGACGATCTGCAGGGTCTCCCGGACATTATGGTCGGTGATGAGCAGAGACAGGCCGTATTCGTCACGGAGTTGCTTGATAATTTCCTGGATATCAAGGACCGCGATGGGATCGACGCCGCTGAAAGGTTCGTCGAGCATGAGGAGGCTGGGTTCGGTGCAGAGGGCCCGGGCGATGGAGAGGCGTCGCTTCTCGCCGCCGGAGAGAGTAAGGGCGGAGGAGCGTCGCAGACCGTCGATGCCGAAGCGTTCAAGCAGTTCTTCACAGCGGGAGATCCGCTTCTTGCGGCTCAGATCACGACGGGTCTCCAGAACAGCCATGAGATTCTGCTCCACACTGAGTTTTCGAAATATTGATTCCTCCTGAGGGAGATAGCCAAGGCCATGGCGAGCCCTTTTGTGCATTGGAAGGCGGGTGACATTGCGGCTTCCCATGTGAACCTCGCCCGCTTCAGGGGGGATCAGGCCAGCGATCATATAAAAGGTGGTGGTCTTGCCAGCGCCATTGGGGCCGAGCAGGCCGACTACTTCGCCGGGGCCGACGGTCATGCTCACGCTTTCCACCACTGGCCGCCCGCTGTAAACCTTGCGGAGGCCCTCTACCTGCAGGACGGGGGTGACCGTTCCCGGAGTCGGTGCGGCGTCTTGCTGCTTATCGGCGTTTGCGTCCATTATAACTCCGGGCTTCAGTCGGATTGCTTCTGCCGAAGCTTTTCGAAGTTTTTGTCTTTCAGGTCAAAGAATTGTTCCCAGGAACCGCGGGAAAGTTCAAAGCTGCCATTGGGATAAAAGAGGATATAGAGGCCATCCTCCCTAGCCTCAAAGAAACTCTTGCCCTGACGGATTGTCGGCCGGCCCCCGCGCAGGGCAAGGGTTCCAGAGGCTGCTTCATAGGTGGCGGCGGCGGAGTTTGCGATCACTGGAGGGGCGCCAGCTTCGGGAATACGCGTAATCATGACATCCCCAAGGGCTACGATCTTATCGACATCGGAGAAGGCTTCCGGGCCCTTGGGGTGATTCCCTCCGGGGGCTTCCCGTTCGGTGAGGGTGATTCGCATGCTTTTACTGCAACGGAGGCGGAAGCGGGGTTCCTGCACCACGATTTCATCAAGATAGACTACTTGGCCCTTGATGGAGTCGAAGTAGAGGCCGCCCTCGCATGTAATAGTGATAAGGGCCGGGCTTGCCTGCTCCTGATCCCCCCGGGGGCGTAGTTTGGCGAGGTTGCCGGTAGTTGTCCAGGGGCCGGGTTCGGCGAACAGGCTTCCGTTTTCGTAGACGCGCATATGGAGGCCGGGCTTCCCGGCCCGGAGCGAATTCTCTCCCTGGCTGACAGAAGGAGTGCCTCCACTTAATATGATATTGGAATTTTCAACGTCGAGGATGACATGCTGGGCAGTGGCAGTGAGGGGAGGGCGTCCTGCACCCGGGTCCTCCTGAACCAGGCGGACCCTGCCGCTGGCCACGACGTGGGTGATATCCGAGAATGCGCTTGGTCCAGACGGCACGGCAGATTTCTTTTCCAGAAAGATCTTAAGTTCATTGTCGGACTCAATACGGAAGCGTGGATGCTGGACCTTGACGTCCTTGAGGTAGACGATGTGTCCCTCTCGCGTGTCGAGGTAGAGCCCTCCATGGCAGGTCACCACTACCTGTGGAGAATTGCCGGATTCCTCGGTAGGGGTCTTCCCATTTCCTGCATGCTCCTTAATGCTCGTGTTGGTGAGGTTGCCCACGGTGGTCCAGAGCCCTTCTTCAGCGTACAGGTCGCCATTCTGGTAAATTCTCAGGTAAAGATCCGGACTTCCGGCGGTGAGGGAGTTGAATCCCTGCTGGATAGTGGGGGTGCCGCCCTGCAGGACAATATCTCCGGTTCGCCGGTCAATGACGGCAGTTTCCCCGGTAGCAATAGCAGGGGGTTTTTCCCCGGATGGATCCCTGAGAGTCATCCGAACTCCACCTGAGATTACGAAAAGGTAGGGGTCGACCAGTTCCGAGAATGTTTTGCCCTTCCCGTCACTTTGGGCCTCTCCCGGGGAGGCCTTGTCTCCCACCGGGGATGTCTTTGAGTCCCGAATTGCCTTCGACAGGGTCTGAGGGGGGAAGAAGACCTTGAGGTGTCCACCGCACGTCAGGGTGAAGCGGGATTCGGTAACCTCGATGTTACGGAGATAGGAGATGTGCCCACGCTCGGGATTCAGGAACATGCCCCCTTCCGCCGTGATCAGGATTTCGTTTTCCGAGGATGGCAGATGTGGAAGGGTGTCAGAGGTTCTTCCGGAGGCCTGGGCGAGGAGCCTCGATTCCGGAATCTCGACGGTATGCGAAAAACTGCGGAGATCGGTGTCCGCCCTTCCGCTTGACTGGCGACTCTGCGTCATGAAGTTCCGGGTCGGGGCCCGGTTGGCAAAAACGGACTTGGTGCGAGACGCTAGGAGGGCATCTACCAGTCGCTGCTCGCTGCTGGTGAGATCCTCGGGACCGGTAAAAGTGGTTGCGAGTTCACTCAGGTCGACTGGCAAAGGTGGGGTCTCGACGGGATCTGCCTGCTTCTCCGAGGTCGGCGGGTCTGCACCCTGTCGATTGGTGCCGGCCATGAGGGTAGAGACTGGTCCCCGGATGAAGCCAGCGCGGGACTCCAGGTGAAATACTCCACCTGCGCCCTTACCCTTGATTTTTTCCGCATTAAGGGTGATGGCCTGATGTGCCCGGAGTACTCCCGTCGCAAGGGAGAAGTCGGCCGATTCCATTTCCATCCGGATCAGAACCGAGTCGTCCTGAAAATAGCGGAGGGCTATATTTTCGGCAATGAGATCACGCTTGGTACGAACCTTGAGGAAGCGGGACTGGAGGAGGGCCATACGTCTCAGCTTCTTGTCGAAGACGGGAATTCGTACTCCCTTCAGCATGCTCCCGGCCGGGAGGTTGTCCATTACCGGACCCAGTTTCTGGTAAGGGAGTTCGGAATTGTTCTTTTCCAGAACGTTCTGGGCCCGGGCATTTCCGAATCCGGCCCCGAGAAGGACCAGGGCCAGAAGGAACCGGGAAGCAAGCATTGGGCAGGGGTGGAGTGCCGTGGCAGCAGCCCTCATGCAGAGAGAGCACGGTGAATCTTCATCAGGGAGACGAGGACGGCTTCGATCTCTGCCAAAGGGACCTGGTTGGGTCCGTCGGAGAGCGCTTCTGCGGGGTTCGAGTGTGTTTCCATGAAAATGCCATCCACCCCGGCGGCCATCGCGGCACGTGCAAGGATGGGGGCCAGTTCACCGTCGCCGCCAGTGGTTCCTCCCATACCTCCCGGACGCTGAACCGAGTGAGTGGCATCGAATATCACGGGAATGCCCTCCTGTCTGATCCAGTAAAGTGAGCGCATGTCGGCGACGAGGTTATTGTAGCCAAAGGTCGTCCCCCGTTCCGTGATGAGGAACTGTTCGCAACCGAAAGACTGCAACTTGCTGGCAATGTTAACACAATCCGAGGGTGCGAGGAACTGACCTTTCTTTACATTTACGGTGCGCCCGGTCTCAGCACAGGCCTTCAGGAGGTCGGTCTGGCGACAGAGAAAAGCAGGGACCTGCAGGAGATCAACATGCTCGGCAGCGATCCTGGCCTCCTCCGGAGTATGAATATCGGTGGTAACCGGGATTCCAAGTTCCTGGCCGATGGCTCCGAGGAGGCGACATCCCGTGGTGACACCCGGACCACGATAGGATTCGACCGAGGTGCGGTTGGCCTTGTCGTAGGAGGCCTTGAAGAGGAAGGGGATTTTCAGGCGCGAGGAGATCTCTGCCAGAGAGCGTGCCATCTCCCAGGCAAATTCCTCGTTCTCGAGGCCACAGGGGCCGAGGATGAAAAAGGGTTGTCCCCCGCCAATTTCGACGTTTTGGATAGTGAAGGTATTTACCATCGTTCCGGGGTGCACCTACCATGCCGCAGGCGAGAGGCTGATTCAATAGCGGGATTTGACCGGCAGGGAACTTATTGTCTGCGGAATCCGGACGGATGAAATATTGCGGGTTGCCATGATCTCTGGGCAGTGGATGGATCAGGCCTTCTCCCGGGCTTCAACTTCGGAATATAGCTGGCGTAAATGGAGCAGAGCTTTCTGGAGAAGCTTGTCTTCTTCCGGGGTCCGGTTGCCGCCAGTTTTAAGTTCCAGCATTTCAAGAGAGTCGAGAACCGAACGAGCAGCTTCAATGTTTACTTCCAGTTTGTCTTTAATGGGAGTGGGTCGGAGCCCCAGGAACATGCCCATTCTAACGGCCTCCCTTTCGACAAATCTGGCAAAGCGTGGGTCATTTTCCATGTGTCTGAGGCTGAATCATGGGTTGGTTCCGGGGAAAACACCAGTTGTTACCGCTTTGGGTGGCTCTGGATTTTAGCGGCAAGACAGTTTTTCATTTGTACAGGGACTTATTCAGGATCTGCGTGGGGACTGACGGTTACGATGGCCTGACCCTGTCCGAAGTACTTCCGGGCTGTGGCGATAATTTCTTCGCTGCCCAGGGACTGGATCAACTCAGAGTGTCTGAGGTGATGGAGGGGGCCGAGACCAAAGAGAGTGTTTAGCGCACTGGCCTGGGCCATTGAGGAGTTACTCTGGTTCTCGAGCGCGTCGCCCGCCATGACGCTGGTCTTGGCATGAGCAAGGGCAGTCTCTGGAATGCCTTCCTGAGTGAGGATTTCGATCTGGGTCAGCAGTTCCTGCCGGGCCAGATCGGCCTTGTCGGGGGCGGTCCCGATGTAGAAGGCAAAGAGGCCTCTGCCAATACCATGAAACTGGGTGGCGTTCACGTAGTAGGCCAGGCCCAGTTCTTCCCGCAGTCGTGTGAAGAGCGGGCCAGCCATGCTGGAGCAGTACTCATGAATCAACTCCAGGGCGGGGATGTCCCCGGAGGTGATATGTGCACCCGGGTAACCGATGGCAATGACGGCTTGCTCCTTTGCCAGTTGCTGGTGGATCTCCCCGGGGTTTACTGTCCCGGTAATTTCGGGGGAGGATTCGCTCTTCGAGCCTTCAGGAAGAGAGGCAAAGGTCTTGTCGCACAAATCTGCGGTGGCAGCGGGGTCCAGGTCTCCGAAAACTGCGATGACGCCGTTTCGGCGTGTCATGAAGCGCTGGTGGTGCTCAAGGAGCGCCTGGCGGTCGATCTTGTCGAGAGACGCTTCGGTGCCGAGGCGGGGGAGACCGTAATGCTGGTTTCCAAAAATGGCCTTGCGAAGGAGGCGGAAGGAGGTCTTGAGAGGGTCTTCCAATCCCTCAAGCAGGTCTGTCCGCTGAACCTCACGGTCCTTGTTGAGGGTCCCTTCTTCAAAAACAGGAGCGCCAAGGGCTTCTGCTGAAAGGCTGAGGATGTCCGCAAGGTCGGGTTGAAGACAGAAGGAGGATACGATAGTCGTGTTGTTACCGGCACTGGCCATCAAGTTTGCGCCAAGTGATTCGACTGCCTGTGCGAATTCTCCTTCCGGGTGGTTCTCGGTTCCCTTGGTGAGCAGAGATGCATGCAGCGCATTGATGCCACAGTTCTGAGGAGTTTCCACCAGGCGGCCGGTGCGGAAAACGCCATGGAAGCTAACGGTAGGGACCCTGGGATCAGGCCGCATCAGAAGGGTAAGGCCGTTGTCGAGGACCTGCATTGTGATTTCGCCCGGGGCCTTGGCGGGGGAGGTGATATGAACCTGGGACTGTGTTTCGCCGGGGTCGAGAGAAGTGACGGAGACCGTTTCCGGGCGGAGGTAGTGCCGGGCGACTCTCGCCAGATCGTCCGTGGTCACCTGACTCAGAAGGTCGAGGTAGTCGCGTGTGAAATTGAGATTTCGTGCCTCGTGCCAGTTGGAAGCCAGGTCGGTAGCTCGTCCTGAAGCAGTGGAGAGGGTTTTGAACTGCTGTGCAAAAACCTGTCTGCGGGCCTTCTCGAGAGAAGGCTGCAGCTCGCATTCAAGGGAGGGGGTAAGTGAGGAGAGGACGGCTTCCTCGAGGAGGTCACGCTTTTCATGGTCGACTTCCGCGGAAATACTGAACATGCCGGGCCCTTCTGCCGGACTCCAAGCCCAGGTGCCGATGTAATGGGCGAGTCCTTCCTGTTCGTGAAACCGGCGGTAGAGGCTAGATGAACGACCCCCGCCAAGGACGCCGGCAAGTAGTTCAAGGGCGGGAGAATCCGGATGGTCGAGTCCGGGGGTCTGCCAAGCCAACGTAGTTTTGCTGACCGGAACCGGGAAAGGTCGACGTGCATTTCGCCGTCCTAGTTGACGTGGTTCCCGGTGTCCGTTGACCGGAGCAAGAGGCTGATCTGGCAGGGGTTCGATCATTTCCTCCAGTTGTCTCACGGCTTCGTCAGGATCGAAGTCACCGGATAGAACGAAGATGCTGTTTGCGGGCAGGTAGCGCCGGCGGTGGTAGGCGATCATATCCTCGTAGCTGAGGGCATCGAAGAGTGCGCGATGGCCGATGACAGGGTGACGGCGGGGATCGTGCTGAAAGAAGGTATGAAATAGAAGTTGACTGGCGGCGGAGTCAGGATCGTCCTTTCCCATGTCGATTTCCCTCCGGATGACATCGCGTTCGGTCTCGAAATCCTCCTCCGGGAAACGGGGGAGGAATACCAGTTCGAAGAGAATACGGACAAAGGACTCCCAGGAGGAGCTAGGGCCATCGATGTAGTAAACGGTCCGGTCAAAGGAGGTATAGGCATTCCACTGTCCCCCTTCGGCATTAACCCTGGTGGCCAGTTCCGCTCCAGTGAAGGAATCCGTGCCCTTGAATACCATGTGCTCAAGGAGGTGTGAAAGCCCGCTTCCCGAGAGTTTGTCCTCATGTTGGCTGCCTGATGCGACCCAGCACTGGGCGGAAATCACGGGAGCGGCACGGTCGACCTGGGTAATTACGGTGAGTCCGTTCGAGATCGTGTGGAGCGAGGCGTTGGTGGTGGGGAACTGCATTGACGGCGGCAGGAAGTGGGTGATGGTTATCACGGTGAGTGGTGAGGAAGGTCAAGCGGGATGCCTGTTGGGAACCGAGTTGCTCAAATTCCCTTGGCCCCGCAAGGCGATTTGCTAGAAGGGTTTCATGTCCAGAAACGTTGCTATCGTCATTGCTCTGGTCCTGCTTCTCGGTCTGGCGGGGGCAGCTACTGTCGGATGGATGTACTTTACCCGGGACCGGGTGGCTCCTCTGATCTACAGAATCCAGTTGATGGAGGGAGTCAGCATGCAGAAGGTTATCGAACAGGAGGAGAAGTTGATGAAGAGCGACCAGATTCTCGAAGATGTGATCGCGAAGCTGAACCTTGTCGAAGAGTGGCGTATGAATTCGAAGGAAGAAGCCATGGTCCACATGCGCGAAAAGATCATCGTGAGGGAAGACCGAATAGGTGGCTGGGTTCGGGTGCTCTTTCGTGACCGGAAGCAGAAGAGGGCTTTCGAGATTCGAGAGGAAGTTTGGAAGGTATTCCGCCCGGTTCGTCTTGAGAGGGACTTGCCTCCGCTTTTGCCCATAGACTCTGGAGACTCCGGGGGAGTTCCCCACTCGAACCCCCTCCCGGAGAGCCCCTGAGGAGGAGGGGATATTGGCCACCGGGCGGCTCAATCGGCACCCGTCTTGAGAGGCAGGTTGATGGAGGGGAATTCACGGAGAGTGAGTCCGATCAGGGCTCCGAATTCGTCTTCGTAGCGGTTGTCGCGGTGGAAAAGTCCGAGCGAGACAACCCAGTTGTCAAAGGTGCGGTGAACGGAGTACTGCTGGTATTCCAGAACGTTATCATCGAATTCCCACCGGTGTTTGAAACCCATGCCCCAGTCCTCGTTGAACCGATTGAAGGCGCCATACTCCAAACGGATCGAATCCTGCAGGACGGGATGGTCATTGAGGAAACGGTGACGGAAAGTAAGCTCCAGGTTCTCATTGGGCATGAAGCGCAGGGATCCTGCCATCTCGGTGAAATCTCCCACCTTGCTCAGGAGGGGTAGCTGGGTTTCCAGTCCCATTTCCAGCCATGGAACGGGATGAAAGAAGATCTCATTATAGAAGTTGGAGAACTCGCGATCAAACTCTGGGTCCTCCTGGAACCAGTCCAGATAGGAGTTGATGGAAAGCCACTCGTGGGTGCCGCCATCCCGTCGAGTGAGAAATCGATTCCGAACTCCCAGACGGATTATGGTCCAGTCCTCGATGTCATCGATAGCGGTGAAACGGCCTACTCCCAGTGGGCGGGGGCGGGTGCTGGCGGTAAGGCGATCGATGCGGGGAAAGCTGGGGTCCAACTCGTCCGTGGCAATCCATGAGGCCCCGGCATAGGGTTGAATTACGTGCAGGAGACTGTCCAGTCCCAGCGCCCTGTTACGGACTCCAGGGAAGGTGCGGGAGAATTTCATGGAGGCATCGACCCCGGCGTAGATGTGAGTGCGTTCTGCGCTGTCTCCAAGGCCATCAACACTACGGTAGGTAGTGGAGCCGAGTCCGGTCCGGGGGATCAGAGTGATCCGGTTATCGAGATTCATGGGCAGGGAAAGTTCCTGCCAGAGGTGCAACCGGGTGTAGCCGTGTTCAGCCAGGATAGTGTTAACCTCGTCGAGTCTTGGGTCTCCCGGTTGGAGGGCGGCTGCCTCCGCGGCGAGCTCACGACGCCTGAAGTCGGGAATGTGTTCGTTGTAGAGTCCGGCCGTGACCTGCCCTTCGTGGAGCAGGGGAGAGCTGAGCAGGGGTTGCCGGGTCTGATCGAAGGCCAGCTCGGGGAGCCTGGTATCTGCCTGGTAGAAGGAATTCGGGCGTAGCCGGGCCCAGAGTGTCAGCAGGTTGCGTTCTCTTTGATGAGTAAGAGCGACGACATTTTCCGGGGCGGGTTCTATCTGAAAGGAGTCGGGATCGTAATCCTCCAGGTAGAAGCGGTCGCTGAGGTATGTCAGGTTGGCGTCGAGGTGACTGTTTCCACCCGGGATGAGACCGTCAAGGTGAAGGCGATGACGTAACTGGACACGAAAACGGTTTTCCGTTACCCGGTCACGCTGAATGCCACTCCGGTTGAGGGTCGGGTCGAAATCATGGATGTGGTAGAGCTTCAGCCAGCCCAGATTGGGATTCTTGTCCAAGCGGGTATCATAGAAGTCGAATCCGGTTCCTGCCCCCCGCTCTGAGAGCAGATCAAGATGCCACTGGGAGAGGAGCCATGCGTCCCTGTTCTCTCCAGTCCGAGGATCCCTGTCACCCCCGAGCATGAAGCCGTAGCGGTTGAGGAGATAGGGACCCCAGTTTGAACGTGCTCCGGGGACGAAACGATATCCCAGTCCGGTATTGAGGGTCTGCGACAGATACGGCAGCCAGAAAACGGGTTTCTCCCCGGCAAAGATCTTTACGTCACGCAAAATAACCTTGTCGCCGGGAATGACAGTGGTTCTGGCGGCTCGCAGCCAGAAGGAGGGATCCTTGATGTCGTGGGTGGTTACGCCTGCATCTTCACCTACGAAGAGGATACGGCCATTGTCCTCGACCATCCGGAACTTGTCTGCCTCGAGAAGAACCGGATCCATGCCGATACGCAGGCCGTCTCCCTCCAACCGACTTTCCTCATACCAGTAGGTTGCGGATTTTCCGCGGTGCAGGACAGGCCCCTGATAAATTATTACATTCCCGGAGAAACTGACGAATTTTTCCTTAAGATTGATGGTGATGTTATCGGCAAAAAGCTGCATGCCGTCGTTAGTGCGGCATTGCATCTTCCCCTTGTAGAAGATGAGTTCCTTCTCCGCGTCCCATCTGGTTTCGTAGTCTTCGCCTGTGACGCGAAAATTATCGGGAATTGATGGGACCAGGCGGAAAGGATCGCCGGGTGTGCCGGGGCCGTTGCCTGCCGGAATGGTCAGTAATTCCTCTTCCGGGGGTGGGGGATCGACCTCCTGCGCGTGACAGCAGAAGACGGGCAGCAGGATAAGGGCACAGAGCAGCAGAGCGATCGTGCCTGCTGGCACTCGATCAGGATTCCACTGGTTCCGGCCTGCTACACGGTGCAACGGCATAGGCCGATGGACTCTTATTCAGAGGCTCGAAACAATCAAAATTGTTACGGAAATGGACCCATGAGCCTCCGGAAGGGCTGCTGGAATTCCAGTAGAGAGCACGGGTTGTTACCCGATTTTACGGGACAGGCGCCGCTTCCGGAGTTTGTTCTGATAAAGAGAGGAGGGAAGCTCTAACAGCTTCAAGCCTGCCCTCCCTGTAGGGGCATTCCGCGGTTGCGGCACTCTCTGTAGGGCCGGGGCGAACTTGTCCTTGTCTCGGCTCCCCTGCGCTGCATGGTGTGGGCCACAATCTTGTCCCATGGCGGTTTCACAGACCACGATTGCTCTGATCTTTGATTATGATCAGACGCTGAGTCCCAGCTTCATGCAGGATGATGTTCTTTTTCCTGAATTTGGAATTGATGCTGGACAGTTCTGGGACAGGTGTAATGCGCTTGTTGATAAGCATCAGTGGGATGGTGAACTGGCCTACATGAAGTGCCTCCTCGACTATCTCGAAATGGACGGGGTGACCAATAAACGATTGGCTGAACTTGGTCAGGGGCTGGGCTATTATCCTGGCGTTCCGGAGCTCTTTGACGAGATCCGGAACTCTGTTCTCGGCCCTGAGCATCAGGCGGCAGGAGTAACCGTTGATTACTATATCATCTCGTCAGGACTAAAGGCCCTGCTGGAGGGCAGCAGCCTGGCAGGGTACATGACAGCCATGTTCGGCTGTGAATTCGGGGAAGATAATAATGGGCGTATCAGCTTCCCCAAGCGGACTATCTCACATACCACCAAGACCCAGTTTCTCTTCCGGATCAACAAGGGAATGCTCAGGCATGATGATGATGTGAACGATCACATGCCACCGGAATTACGGCCCATTCCGTTCGAGAACATGATCTACGTGGGAGATGGCCCTACCGATGTGCCGTGTTTCACAGTCATGAAGAGGAACGGTGGACACGCCATCGCGGTCTACAATGCGGAGGATACAAGTGGGCGGAGTTTCCAGAAATGCTACCAGCTGTGTACCCACGCTGGCCGGGTCAAGCATATCGCTCCTGCAGATTACCGGAAGGGCAGCCATCTCCGAAACCTGCTGGAAGGAATGGTCCGGGAAACTGCAGATCGTATCCTGGAGCTCCGCCGCGAAGAACGGGATGCCGCCACGGTGGCCGCTCCGGTGTTTTGAGGGCTCCGGTAAAAAACCGGGACAGGACGACTTATTGGTGACGTATGGCTGAGAGGAACCACTACCATTTTATTGGTGTCTGCGGGACGGCAATGGGTGCAGTTGCTGCTGCCATGAAGGCAAGAGGAATTGAAGTGACCGGTTCTGACGAGAAGGTGTATCCGCCGATGTCGACCTTTCTAGCGGAAAGCGGGGTGCAGATCGTGGAAGGATACCGTGGCAACAACATCCCGGAGACTGCAGATGTCATCGTGATCGGGAACACGATCAGCCGGGGCAACGAAGAAGCGGAGGAGGTCCTCAATCGGAGGCTTCTCTACCAGAGTCTGCCCGAGGTCCTGAAAGATCAGTTTCTGCGGGGTAAGCGTAATTTCGTGGTGGCAGGGACGCATGGAAAGACCACAACCAGTGCGATGCTGGCCTGGGTTCTGGAGTCAGGCGGATACGCTCCCGGCTACATGATAGGAGGGATTCCGGCCAATCTTGGGCGCGGCGCATGCTTTACGGATTCCGATTTCAACGTCCTAGAGGGAGATGAGTATGATACTGCGTTCTTCGACAAGCGCTCAAAGTTCCTGCATTACCTTCCCGAGTTGGCGATCATCAATAACATCGAGTTTGATCACGCGGATATCTATAACTCCCTGGACGAAATCAAGCTGACGTTCCGACGGCTTCTCAATATTGTTCCCAAAGGCGGGTTGGCGATCGTGAACGGGGATGATTCCAATGTCATGGAAGTGATCGAGGGGGTGCCCTGTCCAGTGCGGACGCTTGGATTAGGGAAAAGCTGCGAGATGCAAATTGAGGATGTTTCCTACGAAACTGAAGGAAGCGGGTTTACTCTGTCCGGTGAGCGTTACTTCATTCCCATGGTAGGGGAATTCAATGTCCGCAATGCGGCGATGGCGGCAGCTGGAGGAAGATTCGCAGGATTGAAACCCGATGAAATACGCAGGGCCTTTGAAAGCTTCAAGGGCATTGCCCGCCGCCAGCAGTTGCGTGGAGAGGTGCGTGGGGTCAGAGTTGTCGATGATTTTGCCCATCACCCTACTGCAATCAATCTTGCGATAAAGGCTTTGCGGCAACGCTACCCCGATTCGCGGCTCTGGGCTGTCTTTGAACCGCGTTCCAATACCACCAGACGTAATGTCTTCCAGATGGAGCTGGCAGAAGCACTCGCCAGCGCAGACCGGGCCGTGATTCCAGCCATTGCAGATCCGGAGAAATTTGCGGAGGAGGAGAGGCTTGATCTTGAGAAACTTGTGCGGGACATCATCCTGGGAGGAGGAGAGGCGGCTTATTTTCCCACGGTGGAGAAGATCGCGGAGCATGTCGCGATGGAGGCCGAGGCGGGTGATGTAGTGGCAGTTCTCAGTAACGGGGGATTCGGAGGACTGCATGACCTCCTGCTGCAAAGGCTGGAGGAGATCCCAGAAGAGCTCTGAGCGGGATTGTCCTCGGGGAGTCCTCCCGTTCCAGAACCATGGTATCTCCTGCCCCACTAAGGAGCAGTCTCATATCTTTCCCCGGACAGGCTCCTGTTCAGCTTGATGGAGAGATCGAGGGCAGACATCTGATTAATCAGGCTGTAGTGAGCAGATGCGACTTTGGTGACGGAGGGTTCACGATGATGAGCGAGAACATAGCGCCCGATCTCCGAGAAGAGAGTATTCATCTGGCTTTCCAGGGAGCCAAGTTCAACCCGGTTGCTGGAGAGATCCCGGTTCACCTTTCCGAGGTTCTGGTAGCTCCCGAGGGCTTCGTCCCTTACCTCTGAACGTCTGGTTTCGATACGGGTTTCGATATTGTTGAGTGCATGTTCGACCGACTTAAGTTCGTCGACCACGATATCACGGCGGTCACGCAGGGTATTGAACTGTTTTTTCAGCCCGAGCAGTTCCTGCTTTGAGGCATCGAGCTCGGGGGAGTGAGGCCCCCCTTCCCCGACGAGGACTTCGAGCTTTGCCTTGATGCCATCATGACGACGCCTGATTGCACGGGCATCGGATACGATCATCTTGTGCTCGGAATTGAGACGTTCGTTTGTCTGCTCCAAGGCGGTTCTCTCCTCAACGAGGTCCTTGGTGCTGTCAACTACCATGCCCAGCAGTTCCGCCCGGTGATCGTGAGACTTCTGCAGGCTGACATTGGCAGATTCGATATTTCCCAGAATCGCCTCATGCTTCGTGACCATTCTGCGCAGGCTCCAGTATTCTACGGAAAGGTCCTCAAGGTTCTCCGCATCCGCCCAGGTAAGTCGCCCCAGGATCTCCTCTGCCTCCCGCAGCAGATGGGTTTCGGCTGCGGCGTGGCCTGCGTGACGCTGGTGCATCGAAATGCCAAAAGTCTGGGCGATGCGCCAGAGGAGGTAACGAGTCTGCGTCATTAAAAGACGATGCGGTGCCGGGGCACGATGCTGTTTTTCCGGGAGAAACGAGAGATTATTTGCTCAGGTTCTTCTGTAGATTACTGACCACACTGAAATCCTCGAGGGTCATTATATTTCCAGTTACTCCTCCGGTAGCCACCAGTTCCTTCAGAATACGACGCATGATCTTTCCGGAGCGGGTTTTGGGAAGAGCCGGGGTCAGGTGTATTTCGTCGGGTCGGGCGATTGCCCCGATGGCCTTGGCTACATGGCCCTTGAGATTGCGGTCCGTGGCAGCGGTCGCCCTGATGCCCTCCCGGAGAGTGACAAACGCCACGATTCCCTGCCCCTTGATCTCGTGTGGCTGTCCCACCACCGCTGCCTCCGCTACATCAGGATGAGAGACCAGGGCGCTTTCCACTTCCGCGGTGCCAAGTCGGTGTCCAGAGACGTTCAGGACGTCGTCGAGTCGTCCAACGATCCAGAAATTTCCCTGTTTATCTGTGCGGGCGCCGTCGCCCGCGGTGTAGATGCCCTTGTAGTCGTTCCAGTAGGTCTTCCGGTAGCGATTCCTGTCGCCGTAAATGGTGCGGAGCATGGAGGGCCATGGCTTGCGGATTACCAGTCTACCCCCTTCATCTGCCCGACATTCGTTGCCCTCCTCATCGAGGATGGCGGCATCTACTCCGAAGAATGGGAGGGTAGCGGTGCCTGGCTTGGTGGGGGTGCACCCGGGAAGGGGAGAGATCATGATGGAGCCGGTTTCCGTCTGCCACCAGGTGTCGACAATCGGGCATCTTCCCGCCCCGATCTTCTCGTGGTACCACATCCATGCTTCGGGGTTGATTGGCTCGCCAACCGTTCCCAGCAACCGCAGGGAGGAAAGGTCCCGGGCGTCGGGGAATTTGTCTCCAGCCTTGATAAAGGCCCGGATGGCAGTTGGTGCAGTGTAGAAGGTGGTGACCCCATATTCCTCCACGATGTCCCAGAAACGTCCGAAGTCAGGGTAGTTGGGGGCACCTTCGTACATTACCTGGGTTACTCCGTTGGCCAGGGGGCCGAAGACGATGTAGGAATGGCCGGTGATCCAGCCGACATCGGCCGTACACCAGTAGATGTCATCGTCCTGCATGTCGAAGATGTACTTGCAGGTGGTATAGGTCCCCACCAGGTATCCTCCACTGGTATGCAGGATGCCTTTCGGCTTTCCGGTGGATCCGGACGTATAGAGGATGAAGAGGGGATGTTCGCTGTCGAATCCCCGGGGGGTGTGAGAGGCCGACACCTTTTCCGCTTCCTTGTGCCACCAGACATCGCGTCCGCGGCGCATATTCACCTTCTCGCCGGTTCGCTGGTAGACGATACAACGTTTGACTCCCTTGTATTTCCGCAGGGCATCATCAACGCTTTTTTTAAGCTCAACGATTTTGCCGCGCCTGTATCCTCCATCGGCAGTGATGACAGCGGTAGCTCCGGAATCTTCGAGGCGGTCCACGATGGATTCCGCGGAGAAGCCACCGAATACGACGGAATGCACAGCGCCGATGCGGGCACATGCAAGCATGGCGATGGCGGCTTCCGGAACCATGGGCATGTAGACCAGGACCCGGTCTCTGGCCTTGACCCCGTTGGCCTCCAGAACGTTTGCGAAGCGGCATACCTCACGGTGGAGTTGCTGGTAGGTGAGCACCCTCTTGTCGCCGGGCTCGCCTTCCCAGATGATGGCAGCCTTGTTTCTCCGGCCGTTTGTCAGGTGGCGGTCAACGCAGTTCTCGCAGACGTTGAGGCGGGCCCCGATGAACCACTTTGCGAAGGGAGGTTTCCATTCCAGCACCTTGGTCCAGCGCTTTTGCCAGTGCAGTTCCCTGGCCTCCCGTGCCCAGAAAACGGAGGGTCGTTCGATCGACTCCTTATACATCCTGCGATATTGGGCCATGCTCGAGATCCGGGCTTTTTTCGAGAATTCCTTCGAGGGCTTGAAGACGCGGTCTTCTGTAAGGTGGCTTTCGATCTTCTTACTCATGGGCCTGGCAGAGATTTGGTGTGAGTGGTTGTTTACTTGACGAGGCGAGTGGTTGCAAGAAAGGGCGGAGGATCAGGAGTGGCCTGGAGGATCGAGGCTGAGCATGTCTACCTCGTGCCGCTCCAGGTGGCGCCATCGCCCCAGGGCCAGCTCCGGGTCGGTGAGGCGGCCGATCCGGATGCGGAAGAGCTTTTCAACCTCATGATCCAAGGTCCTGAACATTTCGCGGATCTGGCGCTTGAGACCAGTCTCGAGGATGATGGAAACACGGCGGGGAGAGAGCCGTTTAACGGATTTGGCGCGGGCGTATCCTTCCGGGGTTCGAACCCCGGAGACCAGTTTCTGCAGGACTGGATTCTCGACTGCGCTCGTCAGGGTAACCCGGTATTCCTTTTCGACCTTGTTGCTGGGATGAGTCAGACGGTTGGCGAGGTCGCCGTCGTTGGTAAGGATCAGGAGGCCTTCCGAATCCAGGTCCAGGCGACCTACATGGTTGAGATGCTGAAACTTGGGTGGAAGTAGTTCGTAGATGGTGACCCGGCCGAGTTCATCCTGCTTTGAACAAACGTATCCACGGGGTTTATTAAAGAGGAGAGTTGCGGTTTGTCGCGGAGAAACCCGCTTTCCCTCGAGTCGGACGACATCGTCTTCCTGCACCCGGGTCGCTGGATTATCACAGGATTCACCGTTTATGGTTACGCCGCCCTGCTGGATAAGGGCGTCGCAGGCGCGGCGGGAGCCTATTCCACACGATGCGAGGAACTTGTTCAGTCGGGTGCCTTCAGGCATGGGATGTCAGGGGACAGAGAAGGCGGAACCATCCGGTTCCGCCTTCGTCAAATTCGTGAGATGAAAGGGATCGAGGAGAAACGTGATCCTAGCTCTCGGACTTTGTTTTCGGGAGGCCGAGGGGGCTCTGGCCTTCTTTCCACTGGCCGCGCTCCTTGAGGAGTTTGACGCGTTCAAAGCGCTTGAGGACCGAGCGCTTACCGGTGGCGCCACCGCTGATTTTCAGGCTGTTGTGCTTGGACATGTGGTCGAGGTGGATTGGATGGGGGCGGGACGCTAGGTTGAATTTCAATTTTTGGCAAGGGGGAAGTCCACCGCTGCCCCAAACGGCACGGATGGTCAGATCATTCCGAGCTTCATCTTGCCTTCTTCCGAGATCATGTCCTGGTTCCAGGGGGGGTCCCACACCAGTTCGACCCGGGCATCATCAATCTCTTCCACAGTCATGATGCGAGCCTGCGCATCAGCTGCGATTGCGGGACCCATTCCACATCCGGGAGCGGTGAGGGTCATTTTTACGTTCACCACGCTTTTTCCGTCCTCATCATCTACCGTGCAGTCGTAGACGAGGCCGAGGTTGACGATATCGACCGGGATTTCCGGATCGTAGACCTGTTTGAGCTGGTGCCAGACCTGATCATTGACGGGGGCATCCTTCATGCGCTCGTCTTCCTGGGCTTTTACCTCATCACCGGCCTGATCGATTCCGAGGGCATCAGAATCATTGGACGAAATCCGGGCGAGGCCGGCCGAGGTGGCCACCGTGTAGGTGCCTCCGAGACTCTGGGTGATGACGACCGGGGTGCCGGCGGGGAGGGAAATGGTATCGCCGGAGGGAATCTGGATGGCGTCGACTTCGCGGGTAAGTGAAATTTCCTGGTTCATGAGTTTATCAGGGGTCGTGTTCTCCTGTTATTTTTCTTCTTCGTCCAGAGGGACGACCCTGATGGTGCCCTTTGTCTTTGCTGAGAGAGACTGGGCGAGGGTCGGAGCAGTGCCGGTAACCGGGTCTCCGGCCGTCTGGCCCAGCGCATTCTGGAGAGCTCCCTCTACAAGTTCGCCACAATGGATTTTCATGGGAGGGAGGGGGCCGAGATCTCCGGTCAGATCATCAGGAGAAAGGTTACGGGCATCCTCTACCGATTTCCCCTTGAGGAGTTCGGTAGCCATGGAAGCGACAGCGATGGCAGTCTGGCACCCGAAGGACTGGAAGGAGGCACGGTCAATGACCTTGCGGCCGTCCTTTTCCGTGAACTTGAGCCACATCCGCAGCATGTCCCCGCAATCCGCCGAACCGGCAGTGCCGACGGCGTCGGCATCTTCCATTTCGCCCACGTTCCGCGGATTGGCGAGGGCCTGCCGGGCTCTGTCTTCGAATTCATCCATTTGCTCAGTGAACAAATCATGGGGACGAGAAGGATCAAGCCACAAAATCTGTGAGGCGGTCTCTTGTCGGAGCCGTCTCATCGGGCTTGTCAGCTGTCCCGGATCCACCTTCAATGGAGGCGGTTGAACTGAATGAATTTCGTTAGGGTAAACAACGGGGGTGTATTCAGGCAGAAACCCTGCTTCAAGGTGCGATCATTTCCCCGTGTTTCCCCCCTCCTTCGAGTTGATGGAGCGATCGGCTGAGGCCCTGCAGAAAGACAGTTTGCGAGAGATGAGTGACATGCAGGACATTCGAACGAGCTGGAAGATGCGAACCTTGGGAACTCTGGGGGGCTGGTTGCTGCGGTTATATGCCGTGACACTCCGGATGGCGGTTGAAGACCGATGCGGGTTCACCGACCGGTCGAAACACCATCCTCCGTTGATCTGGTGCATCTGGCACAGCCGTATTGCCGGAACCCTGATGGCCCGCCGGAGGATTTTTCGCTGGCGGGCGGGTGTGGTTCTTACCAGTGCGAGCCACGACGGGGCTGCGCTTGCCGCGGTGGCCCGGGTCATGGGCCTGCAATCAGTCCGAGGGTCGAGTTCGCGACGAGGGTCAACCGCCCTGAGGGAAATGGTAAGGGCAGCAGGCAGGGGACTCGACGTGAGTGTCACCCCTGATGGGCCAAGGGGCCCGCGTTACCGGTTGAGTCCGGGCCTGGTCAAGCTTGCCCAGGTCACGGGTTCGTCGGTGATGGGAGTACATGTTCATTATAGTCGAGCGATCCGTCTCAAGACCTGGGACCGTTTTGCGGTCCCCCTGCCCTTCAGCAGGCTTACCATCATTTTTGACGAGCTGCTTGATGTCCCGCGCCAGTTGGACGACGATGCCTTCGAGACCAAGCGCGTGGAGATCGAGAACATGATGCGTGCCGGAGTCGATGATCTAGACCTGCCCTCTGATGACCATTCTCAACGGAAAAGAAATCGCGGCTAAAGTCCTCGCCGGTTGCCGGGAAAAAGTCGAGGCCCTCCGAGCCCTGGGGGTGACTCCCGGGTTGGCCGTTGTCATTGTCGGGGATGACCCCGCCTCCCATGTCTACGTAAATTCGAAGGTGAGGACCTGTGGCGAACTGGGAATCTATTCCCGCAGGATCGAGTTGCCGGGAGAGACGACCCAGGAAGAGGTTCTCCAGGTCGTTCACGAGCTTAATGAGGATCCAGCCATTCATGGAATCCTTGTGCAATCGCCGCCTCCTCCGCACATCAATGAGGAAGAGATCATCCGGGTTCTCGATCCCGCCAAGGATGTTGACGGGTTCCATCCCGTCAATGTTGGCAAGCTCGTGATGGAGGACAAAAGCGGATTTGTGCCATGCAC
>Ga0163180_10000487_pt1 | contig 22905 bp, 19 predicted proteins | sample AtlANTMetagenome_2_FD_109647 | JGI IMG/M metagenome (GOLD analysis project Ga0163180, IMG submission 109647) | Marine eukaryotic phytoplankton communities from the Atlantic Ocean - Atlantic ANT 4 Metagenome | ecosystem: Environmental > Aquatic > Marine > Oceanic | place: North Atlantic Ocean...
AGCTATGAAAAAGGCTAGACGACGCTAAAGTGTGGAAACAACCTAGTTGAGTTAGACCGTTGGCAATTTACGCAGCCGATATTCAGATCAATGTAAAGAATAAGAGTGACCTCAAAAAACTAGAGAATCGCTTTAAGCAGATAAATGTCGCTGCGGTCAGTTTAAATAAAACTCTAAAAGGTCTTGGTCGTCGCAATGCAATAAGAGTCGATACACGCGCTGCAATGACAGCGATCAGTGCATTAGAAGCACGTATTCGTGGACTCAATCAAACTATCAGTGTTGACGCTCGAACATCAGGTAGAGGTAGGGATAATGTAGGTGGTGTAGGAGCAGCTTTGCCTCTTGCTGCTGGTTTGTTTGGAAAGAGACCACAACAGCAGAAAGTAAGAACAAAGGAATTATTTGATATTGGACAGGCTGTTTTTAAGGATCACATAAAAAATTTAGGCAAAGACATAAAGCAACAAGAGAGTATTGTTGAAAATTTCGGTGAGACAGCTAGAAGATCACAAGAAAAATATGCTAAAGCAATTGAGAAAGTAAATGATCATCAAGCGGTATCGAAGAAACAATTAGGGGAACTAGATAAAGCTATAAAAAATCAACCTTGGGCTAAATTTACTAAGGGCTTTCTACCTAAAACTTCCGGAGACAATCTTCTAAAGTTCGCCACGGCTTATCTAAGAACGAATAGTAAGATTAATGATGAGATAACGACTACTAATAAAAAACTTGTTGACCAAGCTGGTGTTGAGAAAAAGCGGAATGAAATTGCTAGTAAAAATTTAAAAGCACAACAAGACGAATTGTTTTTCCGTAAGCAGCTTTTACAGGCTTCCGCGCAAGATCAAGAGGAAGTAATAGGTGCGGCTTTAAGAACTGATAGGGAGATTGATCTACACAAAAAAATTAATCAAGAAAAAACTAAAGGGTTTGAAGCTTTTGCAAAACAACTTAGGGCGCAGAAGGGAATAAATGAGGCAACACTAGCGGGTAAGCAACCTGCCGCAGCGTTAACTCAAGAGTTTGAATCAGCTAAGAAAGCTACAAGAGATGCTTTTACAAATGTAAAGAGGCTTAGACAAGAGTTGGCAATGCCAGCACCTAAAGGGGGCTTTTTCGGCCAGATGGGAGCAAGCTTTAAAGGCATAGGTAAGAAAGGTGCAATGGGAGCTGCCGGACGGGGAGCATTAGCTTCGGGGGCACTTATACCGGGTATTTCTCCTTTAGCTGTTGGTGGATTTGCGGGTGCATCAGGTGGTGGTGGTATGGCTGGCGGTCTTATTGGAGTTGGTATTGCTGGTTTAGTTCAATTGGGTGTTGCTACAGCCGGTGTTGCTAGACAAGCTGCCCTCGCTCAAGCTGAATTTAAAAAGATGCAAGTAGCGGTTAAAGGAGTAACACCGGATTACGATTCTTATATACAAGCTTTAACCAATGTCGAGAAATTATCAGATAAGTTTGCAATTAGTCAGAAAGATACCATTAAAAACTTCACTAAATTACAGGCATCTGCTTCGGCTAGTGGTTTCACTGTTGAGCAGGTTACTGAAGCTTATGAAGGTCTCGCGGCGGGTACATTAGCTACAGGTGGTAATCAAGAGAAACTGAACGGAATAATGCTCGCGGCTTCTCAGATATTTGCGAAAGGAAAGGTAGCAGCAGAAGAAATAAGAGGACAAATATCTGAAAGATTACCCGGCACAATGGCAATATTTGCAGAGAGTATGGGTATTACTGGTAAGGCTCTAGATAAGTTATTACAGGAAGGAAAAGTGACAATGGAGGACTTTCTTAAGTTCACTCAATTCTTAGGAAAAGTACACGGTAAAACAGCAGCAGAGATGGTAAAAGATAGTTCCAATGCTGGTCAGCGTTTAGCAAAAGAATGGGATGATTTACTAATAAATATGGGAGTAATAATTCAGCCTGTGGGAGCAAAAATGCAAGAGATGTTAGCGGGTATATTAAAGCAAATAAACGAAGTATCAGGCGGGTTTATTAAAGTCCTTGGTATGACAGAGAAGGCAAGGGCTGAAAATCGCAAGACGAAGAGAGAGCAACTAGAAGAGCAAATTACGAGTTCAACCGAGACTGGAAAACTAAGCAAACCAAATAATTTCTTACGAAATATTTTTGGAGGACTTAAAAATTTAGGAGCAAGTGGAGGCCAGTTTTCACTTAATCCAACCATTTTAGAATCTCAGATTAATGAAAGCCAAGATCTCATAAAAAGAGGAGGACTACCGGGCAAGAGCATGGGTCCGGGTTCTTTATCGGCTACAGAAGATAGAAAGAATGCACTGCTTAGAGACTACAAATTACTAATAGCTGAGGAAGCTAAACTTAATGAGTTAAAGAAAGAAGGTAATGCAATAGATAAAAAAGGGAAAGAACTAGATCCAAAGCGAGAAGCTCAATGGAAAAAGATAAAAGATCAATTGGAGATAGATATTCAATTCCAAAAAGACAAAATAAGGTTAGGTGAAAGAGAAGCTGAGATTCAACGTCAGTTAACGGAGTTGAAACTCCAGTTCCCTGAGAAGAATGCTGATGAAATTGAGCGTTTATTACGTCAGTTAGATGAGGTCACAAACAAAACACTGACTTTAAAAGAGGCTTTTACTGTTTTAGGTAGAGAAGCATCTCAAAGGATTGAAGAGGTTTACAGCCCATTAAAGCAGCTTCGAGAAATCACTGAGACATTCCGAGATAGTTTCTCTGATACTGTGCGTGACATAGTGAACGGCACAAAAGGTATAGGCGATGCTGTTGCCTCAATGCTAAATCGGATAGCTGATGCGTTCATTCAGAATGCAGCCGATATGGTTGCTGCGTCAGCTACAAAAGGTATAACCAGTTTCTTAGGCAATGCTCTGAGCAGTATTTTCTCACCCGGAAAAGGTCTAACCAAGGCTGTTGATTTCACACCCGGCGGTACAGCTTCTTTTGGTTTTTCAAATGCTCCAAGCATGGGTTACGCATCTGGAGGATACGTTGACCGTCCGACTAAAGCTCTTATCGGAGAAGGGTCTGAGGGGGAATACGTAATACCTGAATCCAAACTTAACGAAAGTCTTTCTAGGTATCAGGCAGGTCATCGAGGTAGCTCAGTCGTTCCCGGTGGTGTTGGCGGTACTGGTAATTCTGCGGGAGGGTCTGGTGAAGTCACAGTTAATTACACCGGTCCTACTCTTAACTTCAATGGTGATGAGTACGTACCACGCTCAGCGGTTCCACAGATTATTAATAGTGCAGCGAAGGCTGGAGCTAGTGCAGGTGCATCAAAGACTTTTAACGAATTAAAAAATTCTCGTAGCCAGAGAGCGAGGTTAGGTTTATGACAATCATTGCCTTAACTAATTTCCTGACGATTACAGATAAACAAGGTAATCTTCAATACCTGTTTCAAAACGGTAATTACGGTGACGGTACAAATAATGGACTTATTAGAGACAATAAATTACCGGAAACATCTAAAGACTATAAGTATCTAAGTTTCCTTTATCAGGGTGCAGCAAAATCACGTAGTGGAGATAACTTAGAGGCTTCTATCATCTTGGCTAATACTGGATCTAGAGATGTACCAACGACAGTAGCTAATAAGTTATCAATGAATTACGCGAAGGAAGCGGTTGAAAGTAGATGGAGTATTCAAGTAACAACCTGCATTATGGATTCTGCTTTTTCAAATATTCAGACTGTGATGACTGATGAGAAATGGATAGCGGCAAGCATGAGCTATGACCCTGAAACAATAGAAGTTTTATTAAGTAGTGCTATTGATGCTGTAGGTGCAAACTGTCCAACCCGTGTTTTAACGACAGAGCAAGTAGGTCAACTACCTGTAACTGGGTCAGTTCAGAACATGTGAATCCTTCTAATTTACTTGGAATGTCATATAGGTTAGGTGCTGATCCAGTTAAACATGGAGCTGCTGACTGTCTTTCCTTAGCTAGAACAGTTGTTGGGTTCTATGGTTTTGTGCTTCCACCAACTCAGAGAGACTGGTATAGACGACTAAGGAAAAAAGATTACAGTGTTTTTTCAGATGAGCTAAATCGGTGGGGAGTCAAAACAACCCCTAAACTGGGAACAATAGCCTTATGTGAATCCGATAGCGGTTTAGGTATGGCATCTTTTTATTTAGAGGGATGGCTGAGCTTCCAAAAGATATTCGACGAGTCGGTGGTTCGATGGAGTCCTATCGACGACCTGCTGGTCCACGACGTTTACTTCCAGCGGAAGCTGAACTCTGCAATGCTTTAGGTATTGAAGAATCTGATTATTGGGGTTTTGTTGACTTAATTCAGTTGCATCGGCCCACTCGACCGAGTGAATATGATCTTGTTCCTAATATCGTAAATGACCCAGTAACCACCTTCTTAGGTACGAAGGTTGGAGCGATAGTAGCAAATATCGTAATAGGTATCTCAATTAATTACATAGCTAGCTTATTAGCACCAAAACCCAGATCAAAGACAGCAGGGACAAATCTAAGAACAGCAGATAATTATGGTTCACGCGCTTACGCACCTCAATCAGGATTTAATTCAGTACAAGAGTTAGCTGCATTAGGATCTGCAATACCTTTAATTTTTACTAAACAGCATTACGAAAACAGTCAATGGTGTGGAGGTATTCGCGTTAATTCTCAACTTCTATGGTCACAGTTTTTAAGTCAGGGTAGTTCTCAGCAACTAAAGATACTTGCATTGTTCTCACATGGGCCTATAGCTTCTCCACCTGACTTTGATGGTTATGCAATCGGTGATTTAATACTTAGTTCCTATAACAAGTCAAAAATTGCTCTTTATTTCAGGAGTGGAAATGAAGTCCAAGATAATCGAATAACAATCGCAGATAAGTATTCACAGGGAACATTATCTGAGTCTTCTTTTAAAACTATTGAAGGGGTAACAGATCCATTCTCCATTGAATTTCCTGTTACTAAAAAGTATTCCGGTTACAACCAAGAGACAACTGTAAAAGCTTTAAGTGGAGCTAGTAACCCAACAACACAGGCTATTTTTGGTCTCTACAGTTCTATGCCTAACGGTAATCAATATAAATTACCTTTTGAATTCATAATGGAACTTCGAGGTATGTCGCCTCAGACAATTCAAGATACATGGAAAAAGAAGAGAAAAAATGCAACATCATGGCCTACACGCTCAGGTCTAATTGAAGCACGTGGATTAACAGGCGACAGAAAAGATGTTCATGTTATTGCGGGACACACTCTTACTTATGAAGTTTCAGGAACAGAACAAGAAAATGCAGAAACGAATGAACCTTGGAAAGTAGAAGATATTAAATCAGCTATTAGAAATATTCGTGAGGATTCAGATGCAACTCTTTCAATAGGTGAATCTTATATGATTGGGACTGCTTTAGCTCGTTTAGACAGGATAGTTAGCGATCCTAATAGTCCGGGCAAAACTTGGGAAACAGGTATAAAAAAGACCTATCATTTTGTAGTCGTAGAAGCGGGAAAAGTAGATACCATTAATATTGAAAATCATCTTAATAACCCTGTTTATAGCGGGGACGAAAGGTCTTTTACAGAAGCTAAAAATAGTTTATACAGTCCACAGGATATTTATGTATTACAGAAGTGTGCCATCGCTACGGTTACAAACACAAGAGAATGTGATGTAACTGAAATTGGACTTAAGTCAAAGGTAAATAAACAGATTAACGGTCAAAACATCAATAGCCATCCTGATTCAGCAACAATTTATAGATATTGGGAAGACAGAGCTGCTATCTCTCTAGGTAGTATTCAGAGAAACATAAGTAGATTTAGTTTCTTCAAGCTACAAGTAAAGCAAGGTGATTTCTGGTATACCCTTTCCAATGAAAGTAATACACATTCGGGTTTATTTTGTATCGTCGGAAAGACACCACAAGATCAGTTCAATTATCTGTCAATTAGACATCCACAAAAAGGTCAATATGTTTATAGGCTTTTGCCTTGGCCGGGTAATGATGTAGCAAAAAATTGTGTAGGTGAAACACCAAGCTCAAGTAAACGAGTCAATATTTTAAATGCGTCTTATTCGGAAGATTACGACGCTGTTAAAAGTTTTGATTCAAATGGATTTAGTATTCGATTTATTGGTCGTGATGATGTTTTTTTAACGGCTGACCGAGTAAGTAATGCGGAGTGGGTACAAGATATCGGACAAACTTTAAGCCTTGTCGAGAATACCGGTCCTGTTATTTCTTTAAGTAGGACAGATACGGCAGGTCAGGGGCAACCTCTTGTGTGGCCTACAGAAACGGGATGGGTCGATTCACCTGTTTCGGGGTTATATTCTCCTGCTTATTACTTTTACCCCGTTGGTCCTACAGCAGGTCACTACAAAAATGTGACTTTAGTTACTACTGCTAAGGATGCCAGAGGAGTTACTTACTGGAATTTTTACATTAACTCATTTCACAGGGGTCCGACTTTAGGTTCATTAGTTAATGGAACAGTTTGGGGTGAAGACATAGATACAATATGGTTTAAGCCCAGAACAGGTAATTACAGGTACAGACCATACGAACAAGTACGGACTACGCATCCTGAAGACCCGACTATGACTTTGATTCAATACAGTGTATTGGCTCAAGTACAGCAGGAAGTACCTGCCGGAGATGATTTTAATGGCATAGTTTATCCAACCCAAGGAAGTGGAACAGGATTAGCTTTAAATCTTAGAGTCGTCTCAAATGCAACTGGTTATGTGGCTCAGTGGTCTATTAATGCGCCCGGTGATGGCTATAAAGACGGTGAAACAGTCATTATTCCTGCACAGACAGGTAGTTCAGACGGTCATAATTTTCCTGCTACACCAATCCAGATAACAGTCGATACGGCAACTACTAGCGAAACAGGATCGACACTTATTAATAACCTTAATCCCTACGATAAGATTATCGATTTCCCCCAATATTACGAGAGTGATAATGCTAGTAATAAAAATAATCCAGAACATCAAGTCTGTTATGTCAATCAAATAACCGAGCCTGATGAAACAGGTCCGGCTAACTATATGGATTTAGCTTTTGCTGGATTACGTCTTAATAGTTCAAAAGAATGGAATAATTTTTCTCAATTCTCTGCATACTTTAAAGAAGGAATAGTAGTTGAACGATTAATAGATGGTGGTAGAGGACCAACTAATCTGTTCCCTGAGATTGCCTATGCCTTATTAACAGATCCGAAGATAGGTGCAGGTAGTTTGATTGGCGTGGAGTCTGTAAATAAAGAAGAGTTAACCTACGCAGCCAAATTTTGTAGAAATAATGGTTTTTATTGGGACGGAATGATTTCGACTAATCTAAATCTAAGAGAATTTCTATATGAGATGAGTGGCTATATGTTTTTAGACTTCACTGTTATTGGTGGGCGTTTCTCTTTAAAGCCTACTGTTCCACATTATGTAGATAGTAATGGTGATCCCGGTGAAATTAAAAATGCGGATAAACCTCAAATAAAAGCTCTATTTAGCGACGGAAATATTAGTGATTTACAAGTGTCATTTCTTAGTCCAGAAGAGCGTCAACTATTTAAGGCAGTCGTTATGTATAGGCAAGAAGTTCCAAATAGATTTGCAGAAACAAAAACTATTACAGTACAGCTAAATAGGGAAACACCGTATGGAAGTGTTTTACCTGTAGAACGGTTTGATCTTTCTGGTTTTTGCACAAGTCGGGACCATGCACGACGTTTCGCTAGATATGCAATTAAGACAAGACAGTTAGTTGATCACGGTTTAACTTTTAAGACTAGCCCTCAGAATTGTGTTGGATTAATACCGGGAGATTACTTTAGACTTGTTTCAGAAGTAAGTCATACCAGTCGCTTTAGTAATGGAGCAATTACTGATACTGGTGAGGTTGTTACTCGGGAGCCTATAACAAGTGCAATAGATATTTATTATTGGAAGCCGGGTTCGACTCAAGTTTTAGAAGGTGTATTACATCCTACTGTTGTTTCTCAAGCTTATTGGGGATCACTATTTACAAGAAGAAACGCCACAACAGAGAACAGAGTCTATAAAGTGGAATCTATCTCATACACTGATGAGGGATTAGTGGAAATAGCAGGAAGCTTTGTTCCTTTAACTAGCTCTGGATCACTAGCTGTTTTAGATTGGTTTATGGTTGAAGGGAATCCATCATCTCAAGAGTTTGTGGAAACTGACTCTGCTCAAGTACCTATAGGAGGCTGGTAATGGCAACAGGCGCACAAGCATTCCCAACGGTCTTACCTACTTCGAGATCTTATACTCCCGGTGAGTATGCAACACAAGAATTTGTTGCGCTTAATGGTGTTAAAACTTATTTGCGTTACGGCAATAAGAGATCTGAATCGACTTTATCTTTAACTTTTAAGAACATAAAAGATAGTGATGCTGACGATATCCTTACTCACTACGTACTTGTTAACGAGAATTGGTCAGCCGCTAATGAAAAGACTAGATGGGTAACTTTTAGCTCATTTAATGGGCTCGCTGGCTTAGAAGGAAATCTCCCTAGTTATTTTCGTGAAGACGGTCTTAGATGGCGTTATTCTGAGCCTCCAAAAATTACAAGTGTGCAAAAAGGCATCAGTAATGTCACTTGTAACTTTGTCGCTTGCCTAGATGCGCCTAAACTAAGTTAATTAGTATGACTTAACCCAGTGGCTTATTACTCAGGACAAGATGGACACCTGTATATAGACGGTACTATTGCCGCTAAGGTAGTCTCTTGGAGTTTCTCTTCAACGCAAGCAACTCTTGATACAACTTGTCTTTCGGACACAGACACCACAGCGACAGAAGGAATCCGGAGTATTAGCGGTAGTTGCAGGATTTACTACCATAGCGATAGCAGTGGTAGCGGTGATGCTAATAAATTAATAAATAAAATGATTAAAGCAAGGTCATCTTCTTCTATACCCGGTGTTGCTGCTAAACAAAATGCCACAACAGGAGAGACAGCGACGACATTAAAACTTGGGTTTAAGGATTATCAATCAAATAATAAGCAGATTGAACTAAAGGTTATCTTGACTAATGTTTCAATGAGCAGTTCTCAAGGGGAAGTTTTAGCAGCAGACGTAAGCTTTATTTCTAATGGCGCACCTACAGCGGTTACTATCTAATGTCTTCAGTAGTAAAGGGTGATACCGGTTATATTGAACTACAGCGCACTTCGTTGGAATACGTTGTCAGAGCTACGCTTAACCCTGATGATGTCAATACAGGAAAGAAGAGATTCTCTGTCTTAGATATTGATTCTTCTGTTATTACGGGAGATCGTTTAGATATTTCGACTGTAGATGATAGTGATATGGAATTAGTGAGTGGTCATAACTATCCAGACGGTAGTTGGTATGTCAATGTCGATGCTGCCGGAGGACTGCGGCTTTTTGAGAGTTTTGATAAGGCTCTTGAGGGTCTTGCTGCTAATGCTCTTGCATTAGTTACACCTAGTAATCCTCAAGACTTGTTTTTTAAAGCAAGAGACAATAGCTACAGGCCATTGGCAAAGGTAACTAATTATGAATTTACGACAGTTCGCGAATTAGTACAGACTGAAACTTTAGGAGATACTTTTAAAAAGCAGTATGAGAATGGCTTGATTCAGGGGCAAGGTTCTGTTACGTGTTTCTGGGAGCATCGTTATTTATTGGATGATCCGGATACCCGACATGCCGTAAAACCTGAATTTGCATCTTATTTAGCCCGTTTAATTCTTCGTTTAAATCAAGGTTCAGAATTTTTAGGTAAATTTTATTTATTTCGTGAAAGCTTAAGCTCGCCTAATAACGCATGGTATGAATGTGAGGCACAAGTTACTAATTGCGCCATAACTGTTCCAGCAGCAGGAGTTTTAGAGGCACGTATAGATTTTATTACTAACGGAAAATTCAAATTGAAAGTAGGAGCGATAGATGCACACTTACTTAAAGAAGACGCAGACTTTGTATTAAAAGAGGATGGAAGTAAGATTTTCTTAGAAGATCAGTAACTTATCTAGGTAGCTGAACTAAGATAAGTAAAAGTGTGTTGAATTAAATGGCTGATCAGAAAATTAGTGCTTTATCACCGTTAGCTACTTTGGCAGCGGTAGATGAGTTAGTAGTCGTAGATGTAAGTGGTACTGAATCACGAAAAATCACAGCTAAAAACTTGGTTCAGCAGGGAGTCTCCTTGATAGACGCGGGTTCTATACCGGGTTCTGCTTTAGCAAGTCTTGGTAGTAATGCAGTAGTTACAAGCAGCCTTACCGATGGAAGTGTCACCAATGCGAAGCTAGAGCATTCAAGTTTTAGTCTTGGCGGCTTAACCATTTCTCTTGGTAGTACGGACGCTACACCTGCTCTTGATCTAACTGATGCAATTAATTATCCGGCATCTTCATTAAGTGGAACAGTATCTAACGCTCAGCTAACAGGTTCGATTGCAAATAATAAATTAGCTAATTCATCCATATCTTTAGGTGGGGTTTCTCTAAGTCTCGGAGCAACTAACGCCACACCAGCTTTAGACCTAACAAGTGCAACTAATTATCCCGCGTCATCTTTAACAGGAACTGTATCGAATGCTCAGTTAGGTGGTTCGATTGCAAATTCTAAGTTAGCTAATTCTTCAATAGGTATTGGTGGAGTCACATTCAATTTAGGAGATAGCGATACCACACCTGCTCTTGATCTCACTGATGCAACTAACTATCCAGCGTCTTCTTTAGCAGGAACAATCACAAATGCTCAGCTAGCTGGAAGTATTCAGGGATCTAAGTTAGTTGGAGGAAGTGTTACTTCAACTGAACTCGGAACAAATTCCGTGACTGCGGTTGAACTCGCTAACTTATCTGTGGATACGGCGGCTCTTATTGACGCAAGCGTTACCGATGCAAAGATAGCTGACGTTAGTGGAGCAAAATTAACAGCGGGATCTGTACCTGCGACAGCTTTAGTCGCTAGTGACTTAGGTAATGGCCTAACAATCTCAGCCAATAAGGTCGTAATTGATAATTCAGTTACTGCGGGAACAAGTGCCGGAATCTCCTTCTCAAGTGAAGGTCTTGTTACAGGAACAGCAAGTCTCGCTTCTAGTGATCTACCAGTAGCAGATGCGACGAATGTTGGTGGTGTTTCTGTACCAACAGGCTCAGGTTTATCTATAACTAATGCGGGTGCATTATCATTAACCAACTCAATTTCTCCGACAACAGTATCAGGAGTAAGCGTTGATGCTAGAGGGTTAATCACATCTATAACTGCCTTAACTAGTTCAGACATCCCGACAGCAACAACCAGTGCTAAAGGAGGTGTGATTGTTCAGTCTGGAGGGGGCTTAAGCGTTGATGCAAGCGGAAATCTTACAACTTCTAGTAGTGGTATATCTGCCGGTACATATCAGTCAGTTACCGTAACAAGTAAAGGAGTTGTTACATCAGGTACATCATTAACAGCCGCCGAAATCCCTGCGTTAAGTGCGGCAAAGATTACATCAGGTAGCTTTGACGCTGGAAGAATAGCTGCTGATTCTATTGATGGAACGAAGTTAAGTAACTCTTCAACAACCATTATTCAATCAATAGCGCAGCTTGGATATCCCACTGCATTATTTACAGGCCAGCTACTGTTCGATCCGATTGCGGAAGATGCGTTTTTGTGGGACGGGAACGCTTGGAATCCAATTACCACGCTTACAAAAGGAGCGTTGGTGAGATTAGGAACTTACGACGCATCGCAGTCGCAGGTTGACTTTGTAACGAGTGCGGGTGCTGCCGCCGGTTTAACTGTCGGACAAAATCTGCCAGTTGCATCGGAATCAGTTGATGGGGGTTACGTTGTTGTCTCGGTGCAAGGAACCCCGAGTGGTGTTGCTGGAATAACGGGTCAATTGTCGCCACCCGATTATTTGCTCGGAGTAACTAATACATCAGGTAGTAATTGGGTTGAGATCGATCTTTCTACAACTGTATCCAGTCAGATTGCATCCCAAATTTCCTACACACCTTTTGGACAGTTAAGTGCGACAAATGTTCAGTCAGCAATCGATGAGATTGAAACAGAGAAATTAGCTAAAAGCGGAGGCGAGATTACAGGTGAGTTACTAATTGGATCAACTGGAAGTCTTGTTTTTGAGGGGTCAACGGCAGATGCCTTTGAAACAAAGTTGGTTGCTCAAGATCCAAGTGTTAGCGATAAAATCGTAACTCTTCCAAATATCACCGGTACTTTAATAACAACGGGTGACACAGATACGGTCACATCAACGATGGTTGATGGAAGTCTTACAAATACAAATTTAGATGCCAACGCTTCAATCGCGTTTACCAAACTTGCTTCACTAACATCAGCTTCGATACTTGTAGGTAACGCAAGCAACGAGGTAGCAGGTGTACCTGTAACTGGGGATATTTCAATTGATAATGCGGGTCTTACGGCAATTGGCGCAGGAAAAATTGTTAACTCAATGGTTAGCGGGACGGCTGCTATCGATGGTTCAAAAGTAACAGCAGCCAGCACATCAGCCGCTGGAGTAGTTCAGTTAAATGATTCGACCAACTCAACTTCAACAAGTGAGGCAGCTACAGCAAATGCACTTAAGTCAGCGTTTGACTTAGCTACTACAGCAAATACAAATGCGGCTAATGCTGCTCAAACGACAGGAAGTACCTTCACAGGTAACGTCAGTATCGACAATGAAAAAGAACTGAGGCTATTTGAAGCTACAGGTGACGGCTCAAATTACACAGCCTTTAAAGCACAAGCTCAGTCAAGCGACATTACATACACACTTCCAGATACCAGTCCTAGTGCAGGTCAAGTATTAAAAGCCTCTAGTGGAACTCCGACAACACTCGAATGGGCAGCGGATTCAGCTACTGATGCTACTAAAATGCCTCTCTCAGGAGGCACTTTCAGTGGGTCCGTAAATCTTAATGGTAGTAGTGGAGACAAGCTAACAATTGAAGATGACAGAATTCTCCAAATCGGTGGTGGTACAAGTGCTGGCAATGGAAAATCACAGTTTTATTTCAGTACCGCAGGTTCTACTTATTACAACGTATGGAATTCAGTTGGAAAAGTTGCATTAACTTCATCGCATGATTTTGATCATCAAATTAGTGGTGTTTCACATTTCACGATTGCAAGCAACCTTATTACCTCAAAGAAAGATCATCATATAGAGGGAGATCTTAACTTTGTAGAAACAGGAACTGGATCAAATTATGTAGGTTTTAAAGCTCCTGCTGCAATAACAACTGATTTAACTTGGACATTACCTGCTGCTGATGCAACTTCATCAGGTCAAGTATTAAGTAGTGATGGCTCTGGTGTTCTTAGTTGGCAAACAATTTCCTCAACTCCAGAAGGAACAGCAATATTATCTACAGGCGAATCATCGGCGACTAAATTCCTAAGAGAGGATGGTGACGGAACTTGTTCTTGGCAGGCAGTTCCATCTGGCACGACGATTAATAACAACGCAGATAATCGACTTATTACTGGATCGGGTACAGCAAATACTTTAGAAGGAGAATCAGGTCTTACTTATGACGGAAGCACATTAGATGTTACTGGAGCAGCTACAGTTTCAGGTGTCGCAACAGTAGGCGGTTTAAAACTAGGTGATGGTGATATAGCTAAATTTGGTGCGGGTAGTGACTTGCAAATCTCACACAATACTTCAGGAAATCAGGCAATTAATGAGATTCAGGCTTATCAAAACAGTACTATAGACATCTGTTATAACGTTTTAGCTGGTACTTACGGTGGCTTAAAAAGGAGTTATATTCAGTGTTCTCCAAACAACGGGCCTACTTTTAATTACGCTGCTGATGCTGGTAGTGTTCAAAAACTTGCTGTTACCAATTTAGGAATTACCGTTACTGGAAGTGTTACGGCACAAGGAGTTGATCTACCTGATGACGGTTCAGTTCAATTGGGTGGTAGCGATGACTTAGTTATCTCTCATGAGGGAAGTACAGGTAAGAACAGAATTATTTGTTATAACGCTAGAACCTTACATATTGAGCGATACGACGGGGTTGATCTTGAGGACATGATTACTGCTACTCCAGATGGGACAGTTAAGTTGTTCCATGATGGATCGGAGCGTTTTGCTACATCAGGGGCGGGTGCAACTCTTTCAGGAACATTAGTAACTACCCAGATAACTTCTACTGGGAACATTACGATGTCAGGCACAGGAGCAATAAAGCTTGCTGCTGGTACGACTGCTCAACAACCTAGTTCACCAGCCGTCGGGATGTTTAGATACAACTCCGATGATGGAGCTTTTGAAGGATATACAGCTAGTGGATGGGGTGCGATAGGTGGAGGAGGAAGTACAAGCTATACAGCAATAACTTCTAATACAACTGCTGCTGCGGGTGATGCTTATCTGGCTAACACAACCAGTGCAGGATTTACTGTTACTCTTCCATCCTCACCATCAGCAGGAGATACGGTCGTCGTTGTTGATGCAGGTGGGACGTGGGCTACTAATAATTTATCTGTCGCACGAAATGGAGAGAATATTATGGGGTCAGCGACTAATTTAACCTGTAATGTAAATGGAGCAGTTGTTTCACTTATCTACAGTGGAGTAACCGCAAACGGTTGGATCGCAACACCTAACTAAGTTATGCCAAGTCTCAGTAATATACCGGGTTTCACAGCCCTTTCCACTTCTCCTGATCCACATGCCGCTTGGCCCGATCAGGCTGGCTCATATAACGTTCCCGGTGATGGAACAACGCCTTTAGAAAATCCAACATCCAGTGATGGAAATAAAACTGGATACTGTTCGCCCGACAGTATTTATGTAGGAAGAGGTCGAAATGCAAGTGGTAGCAATATTTATGTCAAGGGTAATACTCAAATCGTTTGCTACGGTTGTTGGGCTGGACATGCAACGCAAAGCAGTGGTTGGCCTTATAACTACCAAGTCGATGTATATAACCAAGCCGATAAAATGTATGTCTTCAATATTAATACTTCTACTGGAGCAATTTCTTTAATAAATGAAAGTCTTAGGCCGAGTATGAATTTATCAAGAGGTTATAACCGTGGGTTAGGGCAAAGAAAGAATCAATATTGGACAACTCCGGGCTTCGGATCAATGATTTGTACTGGTTATAGTTCACAGTCAAACGGTTGGCAATTTAATAACATTCCTGATTCTACAAACGATCTTAAAGGTTGGGTTCTATCGAATCAGGGAACTTCATTTTCAGCTCAAAGTACTTCTTCTAACTCAGATTATAATTACAATAGTTGGCAAATTAGTCATCTTCCTCGGACAACAGGCACATACGACAATGTTTTCGCTCATGGGGTGTTTGATGCGTCTCGTAGCTGGCCTTATGGTGGATACATCTATTATGGTTATCAAAATGAAACTGGTGGGTTGCAATGGACAAATTCTGGTTATCAAGTAAATGGACAAACTCCAAAATTGACTCAGATTTTCTGTAGTCAACCTGATGGAGCTGCAGGAGGAAACGGAGATATAAATGGAATTGTATGGGGTACAGGTAGCAGCAACTATGTCCATACATTGAGCCAACGTGGATGTGGTGGAAATGGTGGAAGTACTGATGTGCAAAACTGGAATATCTCAGAAACAGATTGGAACACAAATAATGGAGATTCAGTTGTTGGCTATGGAGGAACTATTTCATATCAAAGGTCGGGAAGTACTTATGGCGTATGGAGAAAGGACAGTGGCCTAAACCAAAATAGATTATTGACAACTGTGGGTACTAAAATTTGGGATGTAAACCCAAAGAGTTGGTATATCCCACCAAATTTAGCTCATGGATATAATGCTAATTCAGTTGCTGGTATTTGTAATGATCAATGGTTTGGAGGCATAAATGCTAGCTCTGGTGTGCCTTTCTATTACTACAACGATAAGCAAGAAGGATATCCAATGGTCAAATGGGAGATAGATGATACTACTGGTGCAAAAATTGTTGGATCAGTGATGCCTCCGATTTTTGCTTTTGAGGGGAATAATGCAATTGGTAATTCCAATAATTCTAATGGAAATGTAAAACAACATATTTTCCCTATATGGAACGGAACTAGTGATTCAGAACCATCTTGGATTGTCATCGTTTATTGGGGTGGTGGTGGCGATTCAAGTAGTTCTGGGACACTCAAAGGCCAACCGGGAAGAACCCAACCAATGTTGAGATGTTATCCTTGGCCGACTTTTACGACTCAAAATATAGCTGTTGGTAGCTAATATTATTCTACTTAAGTAGGGGGAACTAATTAAGTAGGGGGAACTAAAAACTCTAGTTTAAGATAGACTGCTATTAATAAGATAATGAGTTCTATAAAGTACAGATGCCAGATCTCAGTAACATTCCGGGTTTTACCGCATTAGCAACAGCGGGAGATTTACCTAATTTTCCAATCCAAGCTGATTCATGGAACGCACCAGAAGATGCAACTTCTAAAAAAACGAATAATCCAACTTTTACTGTCTCAGGAGTTACTTTTCAATGTAATGCTGGTTCTTATGAAGGTAGACATGTTTGGAGAGGTCAAGGAGGAGTTAAGGGTAATAATAAAATAATGACTCATGCTTGGTTTTGGACTCAGGATCAAGTTTCAGGATTAAGTAACAAGTATCAAAGTTCTGCTCAGGTTCATGTATGGGAAATAAACACATCAACTGGTGCGCTTTCAGTTACGACAACAAATAAGGAACTTGTTACTGGATCAAGTTCTCCTTTTACAGGTCAATACATCCCCGATGGTGCTTTTTTTGATGCTTCTGGTAGTGGTTATTTGATGGGTGGTTTTGACGGTGGTTTTGATAGCAGTAGTGGTGGCGATGTGACTGCAACTTATATGAGGCAAATAGATTCAAGTTTTAGTAATATAGGTTTAGCTTTAGATTATGACTCCACTGTTTCAGGCGGTGGGCTTCATGCAAATAGTGGGAGAGATTGGGGTATCTGGGGTAGTTATCAGGTTCCTTTAACCAGTATAGATTCGGCTGGTGGTTCATCTTTCATGGCTCAAGGATTTATGGGATCTGGTGGTGGGGATGGATTAGAAATTGCTTATCCAAACGGTGCTGAAGTTTCTTTCGATCATTATTCGGGTATTTGGCAAAGCAATTATGCACGATACGCCTATGGAAGTACCACATATGTCCAACCTGATGCACCTGTTTGTGGTACGAACGATTTTCACAGCATAATTGGTGGATATGGAACTTCTTCATCAACTAGCAAATGTATTCAATTTTCTGGAGGAAGAAGTTACTATGACACAGGCAATATGTCTGGTAATAATGCAAGATATACTGGTCAAAATTCTTGGGCTTTTCAACGATCTGGAAGCACTCATACTATTTATTTATCAGCTAACAACGGTGAGAGAGCGGGCGAAACCTTGCCGATGACTTCTTATAACACAAGTGTTTTATCTGTCACGGCTAAGAGTTGGACGCTTCCTAGATGGGGTAAAGCCAAAATTGGTCAGAGTTGTGCAGGGATTGGTAATAATGAATGGGTTTCTTGTCTTAAAGAAGATTCCCATGTAATAGCCTTTCACAACGACAAACAAGACACTTGGCCCATCATTAAATGGGAATTAGATGATACTAATGGGGTGACAATCAAGGGGGCTGTTAACGGTCCAAAGCTAGATTTTTTAAAAGGTTCTCCATTGATTACAGATAATATTGATACTACAGCGAGTTCAGAGATGCAATGGTTTTTCCCTATCTGGACTAATGCCAATGATGCTGATCCTTCTTGGGTCGTTGTTGTATGGTTTTACCCTACTTCGTGGGGTGGGGATGGACCTTTTTCTCAGCCTATAGTTAAATCTTACCCTTGGCCTACTTTTAAGAGTTTAAGTGTTGCTCTTGGCTAATTGTTTGGTCTTATACTGATTACAAAATTCATCCAATCATGCCTTATAAAACAATTGAAGCGTTAAGAACCGCAAGGAATGAAGCACTAGCAAAAACTGATTTCTGGTTTGCCCTAGATACTCCTTACTGGATAACAGGTATGCATACAACTTATAGAGAAGATCTTAGAAATATTACTCTTCGTATTTATGTAAAAGATGATGCTTTTGTAAAGGATGCAGACGGTGACTTACAGCAGTACGAAGGGGTAAAGCTAGAACTACCCACAGAACCTATTCTTGAAGCAAGAAATAATAGAGAAAAAACTTTCTATGATTTATTTGGAATTCTTTATGAGCAAAGGTACTAGTCGAGTTGGTTTAATTAGTTAAGTCGTATATAATTAATTAAGTTACTAATTTTAAATGGCTTCAATTGAAGAAAAGCGTGATGCCTACGTCGCAGAAGCTAATGAGATAAAGCGCAAATACGAAGAGACTGGAAAAACACGTAATGAAGCGCAGGAAACTATGAATAATTTATTGGACCAATTTAAGGATAAAAACAGTCGTATCAATGAATTAAATGACTTAATTAAAGAAAAGGAAGATAACGAGGCATGTCCTATGGATAACGCTGCATAATGCAAAAAATCATCAACGGTTTAACTATCGCTAACTTTGCGATACTTATCATATTTACCGGTTCGGGTATTTACGTCTGGTCTATAAGAGATCGTTTTATTACTAATGCTCTCTCGCAGATGCAAGAGCAACTTATAGATGTTGTCCAATACCAAATTAAGCAGTCAATTAAGATCCCGACTAATACCGGTTCTGTCTTGCCGTTTGGGAAATGATTCAGTTTAAGTCATTTAATGGTCTAACTTCTCTAGTTCTTGGAGGCGGTTTGATTGCTACAAACTTTATGAGCTTAAACATGCTGGCTCGTAAAGATTCTGGCATTCCTGATATAGCTAAACTTTCTAGCACTCCTTATAGTTCTCTACAAATAAGAAGTGAAAAGGGTGCTGATGGCGCAGAGGAGTGGACTTTAAGTTCTCGTCAACATGACCCTAAGACGATGTTGAGCTATACAGATGAAACTTCTCCTACTTTCTCGGGAAAAACTAAAACAAAATACTCACATAAAGAATCAGTTGCCCAATTTGCTATCTACCCGCAGGGTGAAGGTGGCAAACTGACGGCCAAACAGATTGAATGTATTGAGAAATCTGCGATGGCAAAGGGGAATGCTCAGATGATTTCAGATACCGGTAATACGATGTACGTCACTCCGGCTCTTGCCAGTTTGCCTGTGGTAGGTCCAGTTATTTCTGCGTTATGGTTCGGCCAAAGCCGTAAAGCTGCAAGTAAGCTAGGCGAAAATATAGCCGACCAATGGAATGACTGCTAAGTGGAAATAGAAGATATTTCGATTGAAGAGATACCAATAAGAGAGATACCAACTGCTTCAATTAATTTAGAAGTTTTGGGAACTTTAAAGCAAAAAGTACCTGACAATGTAGGGTTTCCAATCATTCAAATGCCCGGATGTGTAAGGGCTAGGACGTTAAAAAATAAGAATTTAGTAACTTCAGATCCGAAAGGAAATTTTTATGTTTGCGACGGGAACGTACCAACCCTTGAAAGCATGGCTATTGATTGGGAGGGATTATCTGTTGTTGGTCCAGTAAAAGAAGAAGAACCAGAAATCGTTCCTCCTATTCCTCCTGTTAATTCAAAAGGGAACAAGAGAAAGAAAGTGGAAAAAGAGGATAGCAAAAATGACGAGAAGGGAGATACCGATGTAGGTCAAAGCAACTTAAATACTTCACAACTTAACGTTAACTCTATTGCAGATATAATCCCATGCCCATCTGTTAATCAAATGCAAAACAGCCCTATAGGAAGCATGGGCAAAGGAGGTTTAGCACTTGTAAAAGGATATAAAAGAGATGAACTTACCGGTAAATGTGAGATTGTTTGGGAGGGTCTTAGCGCGGTTGATATAGCAGGTAACTACAGTCCAGAACCGACTGTCCTAGTAAATACATCCGCTATAGCTATCACCTCTGTTGTTGGTGTGACTTTGGTGGGACAGCCACTATCTCGATTTTTTCAGAAACAGCTAAAAGGAAAGATTAAAAGTTTTTCTAAGAAGATCACTAAAAAGCTATTAGCTATTCGGGGGAAGAAGGCTCCTGTAAAGTCCCTTTCTGAAAGGAGAAAGGAACAGAGAGATCTTCGGAAATAGAATGCTTGTGATCTGGCAATGTATTAGGAGGATTTACTAAACGGACATCTTCACACACAATGTAGCTAGGACTATCTTTTGCATACATCACGCCCAACCTTAGTTGCTCGGCACATACTTTAAGACGAGAGAGAGAGTAATCTAATTTTTTGGTTTTGTAGGCTTGATCTAAATACTTTATTCTGCTATTCATCGCGGCTACGCAGTTATTAGTCATGCGAGAATCCAACGGCACTGCTATCGTGGCAGTGATACCGTAGTTGAAACTTAGATTATTACGTGCTTGTCCAGTCCGAACGGGTTTAGTGAAGAGAATTCCCCCGGGATTTAATAAATTACCATCATCATCTGTACTGTCATCATATACATTTTCTTGGTACGTTGGTTCATATGGATCTTTCCATGTATCAACTTTAGAGATAAAGGGATTTATTGTAAGAGTTGTTCCACTGCAACGGATTCCATCACCTACTTCTTGAAACATAAAGCTACCATTTTGAACCTGTATTCCTTGGTTAATAACACTGCCTTGTGATGTTGCAGATGGAGAGGCTATAGTCGTAGCGTTTGCAAATACTGGCTGACTAAATGTTATTGAGTAAAGACAGATACCGATTCCACTATAGAGTCTGTGGTAGTAGTTCTGTTTATTGTGGTTATATTTTGCAGTGATGGTTGTGTCAGAGTTTCTGTGAATGAAAAAGCTTCGCCAGCCGTTTTTATTGCCCAGTCGGGTTTGTTTGCTGGTGTTACATCTACTGATGTCCATGTGAAAGTAATGTTGTCAACTGTTTGAGGTGTGCCTATGGCAGCTTTAGGTGAAATAACACTTGTATCTAGTGGTTCGATGTTATGTCCAGAGACTACATATTCATAGCCAGATCTATAATCTACAGAAGTTATAGTTTCCGTCACCACAGTTTTAGTTTCTTGTCGAGAATTGAGAGTCCCCGTCGAGAAGGTTGGGACGACAGGAACAGCAGAAACGCTAGTCCCTGCAAAGGATATAAGTAATAATAACTTATATATTTTACTCATTAAATATTATTTAACGGTTATTTCTGATGAATATTGAGCCACCCCAGTTGTGCCTGCGCCTCCAGCAGTAACAGTAGCAATTCCTGCACTTGTAACCGTACCAGCAAGGGATCCAGCGACACCTCCTGAAACCACTGTGGAATTACCGAAAGCAGGCATGTCAGTAACCACCCCTGCGGAGACATCCACCCCACTTCCTATTGCAGGGATGGCGTCACCTTGGATATAACTTTCCTCGAAACTGAAGCTACTGCCCGAAGTATTCATCTCGTACACACCTACATCAAGGATTGCTGCTGCGGTTGCTGTTGGGGCGGTCAGCTTGCCGAAGTGTTCCCCAGTCGTAACTTTCATGTTATTGCCTGACACAGCGTACGTCGATGGAACCCGAATAGAATGAACTTGCGCTCCTCCCACACTTAAGCTTGTGCTGGCTGTGTGTTTAATTGAGATGTCTGCACTAGCTGGAGCAGCTAGAAAGAAGAGAAGTAGTAAGCGTTTCATGGTTAATCAGGCAATAGGTAAAGGGTTTCGCTGATTTTCTTTGCCGATACATTAGCTACTTTGTCTACTGGACCTTGTTCATAGGTAACAACTAAAACTCCCCAAGCATCTTCTTTACCCATGATTGGACAGGCGACATTAATAAAAGCTCTATCAAGTTTTGTGCAAGTACCTAAAACAAAATGACCTATTACCTGTTCATCGCCGGGCATCCAATAACCGGTAGGGACTGGATCAATTGAAGTTCTTGGGAAGTTAGAGATTGGAACAATGTTTCTAGCGTCGGGCCAGTCATATAACCAAACAGAATTTATATCTCTGTTCTTGTTGGGAATGCTATTTAAGAGTGCTTCTACTTCTAACTTCTTATTTGGTTCCTCTTCAAATAACACGCTAATTTCTTTATCACCTCCATCATCAACAACCTTTGATGCTGTATAAGTTTTAAACCCAATCAGACCTATTGCTGAGATAGCAGATAGGCCAACGATCTTCATTAAAAACTTACTCCAGTTTTGCTCTGGAGAAATAATATTTTTAACGGTTTCTATTGCTGCTTTCATACGAGTTTGCCGTCAGGACCGATAGGACGGTTAGTAATAGGATCAACCCTTTGGACTTCGGCTGGTTTAGCCGTTACTTCTAAAGGTTGTTTGACAATTATCGTTGTGTACCCGTTACCAGTAGGTGCGGCTCCATTGCCTTCGCCTTCTTTCTTTTTCTTCTTATTGCCTCCAACACTAATACCAAAAGTAGATGAAAGCAGGTTGCCTAAGAGACCGGCTGCAAAAGTCGTATCGATTCTCGGCTGATCAGGCGGGATGTCAATTCCGAATAGGCGAGTTGGCAATTTTACGTATCCCAAGCTCAGAACGAGGATGCACCACCCGGTCAAAGTGCAAGATATTACTGTGCTGCAAAGAAACATGATCTTCTCCTGATACTCAGGCTGATCATCAATAGCTAATACTTCTTGGACTTTTTCTTCTTTAATTTCTTCTTTGTTTTGTGGGTCTTGTACGGCATCCATCAAAGATAAGTGATAGTTACCTATTTACTTTAGCTTAATTTAGCTCGGTTGGTCTTCCTCGGGTTCGTCTGAAGTCTTGCCATGAAGTTGAGACTTGATCTGATCATGTTCCTTAGTTAGCTGAAGGAAGATGTCTTTGACTTTCTCTGAGAATTTCTCATCTTCACTTTTAGATTCCTTTTCCTTACCCGA
>Ga0163180_10000488_pt1 | contig 22896 bp, 13 predicted proteins | sample AtlANTMetagenome_2_FD_109647 | JGI IMG/M metagenome (GOLD analysis project Ga0163180, IMG submission 109647) | Marine eukaryotic phytoplankton communities from the Atlantic Ocean - Atlantic ANT 4 Metagenome | ecosystem: Environmental > Aquatic > Marine > Oceanic | place: North Atlantic Ocean...
GTTGATCGTCCAATTTCTTGGCCTTCTTGAGTGCGCTATCTACATACAGCTCCTTGAGTAGGGTCCCGACCTGGTACGAGCCGCTATGCTGGTCCAGCTCCCCATTCTCGATGCGCTCCAGCACGTCCAGGAGTCGGCCTAGAATATTAAGGTCCACCTCGTCTTTGCGCACCTTATTGAATATGTCGGTGTAGTTGATAAATAGGAAATTGCAGTCTGCGATGAGCAGCTCTTCGAGGGCGCCGGGATTAGTCTGTTGGAGCACAGTGTTCTTGCGCTTGATCGTGATCATGCGGTTGACGTCCGTGCGAATAAGACCGCTGTGGCGTTTGGCGCGGATTTCGTCCGTACAGTCGACCACGTCGTTTGCATTGATCATCTTCTGCAAATTGAGTTTGTCCTCGGGGTTCATTATAATCTATCTTAACCCGGGCCTTTATCCTTTTTTGTGCGGATATACTATAGTATGGTAAATGGCTGCAAGAACAGTGGACCTTACAACCAGGCGCAGTCCCAGACCAACTGCGCCCTGGTGCCACCTGCCAACTCGGACCCTCATCAGGCTGCTGCCGCTGCCACGGTAGCCGGAGGTCACCAGATCATGAAACATCTCCGGTTGGCCGGAGGACGTCGGCGCAAGCGCAAGACGGAATCTATGCGTGGTTGGAGGCAGTCATGGCGGCAGATGGGTGGAGATGTTATATGTCCTGCAGCGGTTCCAGCCGGGTCCAGCTCGTGGCCAACGTTCCCGAACCAGGACGGACCTTTCTCGACTGCCCAAAACGCGAATACGGCTTCGCAGACAAACAACGCTCTAAGCGCGTCGACCAAGGCGCAGGCTATGTACGATCATGAAGCCGGTAACATCCCCCCAGGCCTCGAGGGAACACCACAAGCGGGAGGCAGGCGTCGGAAGTCCATCGCGAAGCGTAGGCACCGAAGTGGGCGCCGAACGAGACGCCAACGCAAGAGCGGGAAGCGATCCCGGGTACGTGCGCCGAGGGGGAGAGGGAAGGGCCGCACTCGCAGGCAGCGAAAAGGCCGCACCCGTAGACACCGAGGAGGTCACCAGGACCGCTGGAGAACCTGGGGGTGCTCTAGCGGCGGAGGAGCGCATGGTGGTCTTCTTGTCAGCCAGTTCAGGAAACGTCTCGGCATGCTTCGGCACAAACTTCCCTATCCCTAACTGTTAGCATCATGTGCACATTAAGCATGCCCGTTCATAATAAAATCACAGTATAGTCTATTATGAAGGCCGGTGATATATCCCGAAGCATATTCATCGTATTCATATTCATCCTTCTCTACATGTTTAACATCCTGAGCGTGGGACTGGCCCAGATCAAGAAGGATTGGCCCCTATACAGATGTAACCCGGTCGTAATGCCGTTCGCCGGAATGATGGGGCACGACGCAACACAGAACTTCACATACTGTATCCAGAACATGCAGACCAACTTCATGGGATACCTGCTTCAGCCCCTGCATTACAATTTCGATCTCGTGGGCAACATCACAGGAGCGATCTCCAATGCTATTAACGACGTGCGCCAGTTCTTCTACAAACTAAGAAGTTTCATAGGAAACATTGTCAGCAGCGTGTTCGGAGTGTTCCTCAATGTGATCGTCGAATTCCAGCGCATAACTATCAACATTAGAGACCTTTTCGGAAAGCTTTCGGGCATGCTCGTGGTCATGATATACTCGATCGGCGGATCGATGATGACAGCCCAGAGCTGGATGGATGGCATTCCCGGCACCATGCTGAAGGACGCTTACAATTTCGCATGCTTCGCCCCGGATACACCTATCCGACTACTCAGCGGCGAGGTGCTGCCCATGAGGGATATTCCACTGGGGGCGATACTTTCTAACAAGGCACGAGTCCGTGCCGTCATGCGAATAAGTAACCTTGAGGAGGGGGTTCCCCGTGAGCCCTACTACGAACTCGAAGGCGGCGAAGGAGGAGAACCCGTAAATGTAACCGGGAACCACCTAGTCTACGATCATGCGCGGAAAGACTATGTGCATGTCAAGGATATGCCAGGAGCCCGTCTGAGCAGCCGAGCACCTGATGCCGAAGTAGCCTGTCTTGTGACATCAAACCACACCATCCCCATCGGCACGAGATTGTTCCACGACTGGGAGGATAACCAGTCATAAGTAACACGAAAGCCACATATATTCTCACGAAGTATATATATGGCAAGCAATCCCCTTGAGAGCGTCCCTGTGAAGTATCCACAGGACGTGTTCGACAGTGTCAAAGAAGTATATGAAAAAGTTGGATACGGCCAGCAGTATGGACTGGACATCTGGATCACAGTAGTGCTCGTAGTTGGATTTTTCTGCGCTACAGCGTACTTCTACATATTGGGGCACTTGCAGCCTATTAAGGCGGACTGGCCTGTGAATCGCTGCAACCCCGCCTACATACCGTTCGCGGGGATCATTAACCCGCCTGAAAACGGTTCCGCGATGGACTACACGGGCGAGAACTTCGAGTATTGCACCCAGAACGTCTTGAAGGAGATAACTGGCTATTTCCTCGCGCCGTTCTACTACCTCATGACTGTCATTCGAGAGACTATCGACGAGATGCGCAAGGCGGCCGACGCCATAAGACAGGAGTTTGACAAGGTCCGAGACGCACTGTCCAACATTACCGCCCAGATCATGGCAAGAGTGGAGAACGCAATCGTACCGTTGACAAAGATGGTAATTACAGCCCGGGACCTTTTCGGGAAGACAGCCGGGGTCATCATGACAGGTCTGTATACGTTTATGACAGCCTATATGGGACTCAATTCTATATTCGCCATCATAATTGACGGGATCCTGGCCGGGCTAATTCTCCTTGCACTTCTTATCATTCCATTGTGGGCAATTGCGTGGGTGTTCCCCCCCGCTGCAGCTCTTGCAATCGCCGACACCGCTGTGTTCGTTGCTATACTCGCCCTCTTCATCATTTTCAAGGTGTTTCTCTCCGAGGTCATGGGAATAGCCTCGGGGGATGCTCCCCCGGTGCCCGCTTGTTTCGCCAAGGGTACCCCCCTCTTAATGAAGGAGGGCAAGACGCGGGCGATAGAGGAGGTCAAGATAGGTGACGTGCTTGTAGACGATGGAGTCGTCACGGGCGTGATGAAAATGTCCTCGCGGGGCCAAGATGTATACGACATTGACGGGATTTACGTGACGGGGCGCCACCGCGTGTTTCATCCGGAAGCGGGCCTAATCCAGGCCGCCGCACACCCAGCGGCGACAAGGATCCACGACTTTAGAGAGGAGTACGTATACTGTGTGAACACTTCCACCAAGCGCCTGGTTATTAACTCGGAAGTTTACGTGGACTGGGACGACTTAGACCCCATGGACATGTATGAGCTGGACGTAAATTGCGCGCGTACAGGTATCGTTCCACATGAGTTGAGTGGAGAGGACATCCACCACCACCTGGAGTGTGGACTGGCGGCCGGAAGCATGGTTGAACTCGATGACGGGCGATCGCTTTCCATCCAGGAGTTGGACGTCAATGACGTTTTGCGCTTTGGGGAGACCGTGCTAGGTACGGTAAAACTCGATGCCAAGGACGTCATCTGTACCAAGGAGTACAGTTTAGACGCAACACGGTCATTACGAGGAAGCGGCAACGTCCTTATCCTAGACGGGGATTTAGGAACTATCAGTACGCACAGTATCGACGGGACGGAGATGCAGGGAGAGAGATACCTCTATCACCTCGTCACCGACGTAGGGTCGTTCGTGACCGACGGCGTTCGGGTGGGCGACTACAACACGGGGCTGGAGCAGCATCTCAAACCGGCGCTTTTTTTATCTCGTTAAGAATATATAAGATATGGAGATCAAACTGTCAAACCAGGAGTTGATCATGATACTCATCAGCATCGTCGCCATAGTACTCATTTCAGCAGCTGCGCTGTATCACGTTCCTGTGACTGCGATGCTTGAAGGGTTCAAGGGAGGTCTCCAGGGCGCCGGCCTTGACTACTCCATTGGCAAGGGAGTGGGAGGTAGCTGGGAGAACAATTACTCCAAAGACACCGACTCTTGCAGAACCTGGTTCAAATCTTTAGAGGGGAACAAGGGAGGCCCAGAACCCCCGGCGGCCACCGTCGCGTCCGGCCAGCTCGCGTACTACGCAGACACCCGGCAGTCTCCTGAATGCTGCCCTAGCACCTACTCGGGAAGCATGGGGTGCGTGTGCCCAAGTGTCGAGCAGGTCAAGTACTTGAATGAGCGCGGGGGGAACCGCACTCTCTGCAGTGAGTTCTAGAGAGTATGGCTTTATTAGGTGTGATGTTAAACAGGCAAATGTTATGGCCTCGCAGTTCTAGTCTTCGTGTTGTTAGTGAACATATTTAATATCGTACCCTTACAAATGGAAATACCCATTAGTAATTGTATTCTGGACAGTTTCCAGCTTAAGAACCACGAGTATCTTGTTGATCCAACTTACTACGATCTCCTTTCAGGACAACAAGAATACAGGCTGTATTCTTATCTGACTACTTTTTTTGATAATTCAATAATTCTGGACATCGGGACCTTGAGCGGACGCAGTGCTGTTTCACTCTCGCATAACGAGTCAAACCGGGTTATATCGTATAACATAATAGACGATATTAAGGACCCGGAACATCCTATCTACACGAAGAGCAATATTGAGTTCAGGGTCAAGGATGTTCTTGGGGATCTCACGCCCGAACTGGTAGCTAAGACAAAAATTGTCATGATTGACATCGACCACTTCGAAGTGGTCGAAAGAGAGATCATTAAACGCCTTGATGAGCTGGGGTTCTCGGGTATAATCCTACTGGACGATATTCATCATCCGTGGCCGGAATGTCAGGAACCCATGCAACGACTTTGGAACGGCCTTCAGTACGAAAAGTACGATGTTTCGAAGTACGGGCACTTTTCAGGTACAGGTCTCATAGTGATGAATAGTGATATTAGACCCATCTACGTTGATAAAACCGTGTTTGTTCATATACCAAAAACTGGCGGGGTGTCCTTAAACACAGCTTTAAACAACGCCGACGCGTTATACGATGGAACTGGAAGAACACACAAGTTTGCAAAAGACGTAATATCCAATACCATGAAAAACTACCCATCGCTGGCTGTTGTGCGCAATCCGTATGACAGATTATATTCCATCTACAGTTTTTATTCTAAGATGAGGAATGACATACCTCATTCTGTAACCTTCGAAGAATTTGTATTATCTTATGAAGAGAAGTTTATGGGAAGGTTGCAGGACAATGGTCATCCCCATGCTTTCAATCAATGTTTCGATTATGTATCGAGTAATGGCGAAGTGATTGTCAGTAACATTATCCATTTCGAAAACATCGACGAAGAGTTTAGGCTATTCTGTACTAGATATTCGATCCCGGCATCACTAGTTCATGTAAACCAGAATCCTACGAAAGGTGCCATCAATAAGCCATCGCTATATACGGAAGAGATGAGAGAAGTCGTTGAGAGATGTTTCGCAGACGACATGACGCACTTTGGTTACTCATACGAAAACTGGCTAGAATGTTAGTTGTTTTTTCATTAGTAGGGAAATCACTGCCCTCGTGAGGGCATCGTTACGTTGAGAAATCTATATAGAGACTTGGCCTCTATATAGATAGTATGCCGAAAGTGCAGGCCGTAGTCGGACAGGATTTCGAGAATGTGGTGTTCTCGAGTAGGAAGCCTACTACTGAAAAAAAGGCACCGAATCAACCCGGAGAAGCCTCTAGACGCAGAGCCGAAGAAGGCCTTCCACGAGAGAAGGTCTCCACAGTTCAAAAGCAAACCTTGCAGAAGCTGAGGGTTGCGGCCGGCTTCAAGAGCCAAAAAGAGCTAGCAGCGGCGACCAAGGGCAAAATCCCAGTGGCCCGCATTAACGAACTAGAGAATGGAAAAGGCCCGGCGCCCTCTGGGAAAGAAAAGGAGTTATTATTCAGGCTGGTGAGGATGAAGTTCTAGACGGCGGTCCTGCCGCCGACGTAGGTTTTCGAGTTACGTTTCGAAAACCTATCATACTTAGGAACGGGGTTAGTGAGTGTTTAGTTGTACATGTTGAGCCAGCGCCCGTTGTCTTCACTCTTCTTAATGAGCTTGTCGACGACCTCAGGGGTAACCGTGAGAGGGAACTCGACCTCGAGAGACAGATCCTTCTCGAACAGATTTGCACCGGGCTTCATGAGGCGGTAGAGATTCAGCTTCGTATAGATGATCTCCAGGCAGCGCTTGAGATTCCGCACGCCTTCCTCACCCTCGGTAAAGCGGCTGACGATATGTTGGAGGGTCGCGTCGGGAATCACGATGTCATCAGCGGCGAACTTCACCTGGTCACGGATCTTGGGGAGTTGGTAGTCCCGCGCGATGATGCTCTTTTCTTTCTCACTGTAGCCCTTCGTCTGAATGCGGTACATCCGGTCGCGGAGGATCGGGTTGACGCGGTGCTCATCGTTGTAACTGAAGATGAACAGGCAGCGACTCAGATCGAAGTCGATCTCCGCGAAGTACTTGTCGTGGAACTTACTGTTCTGGCTCGTGTCTGTCAGGTGGGTGAGAATCCCAATGATCTCCTCGCCCTTGGGGGTGTCGCTGACCTTATCCAACTCGTCGAAGTATATCACCGGGTTCATGTTCCCGCACTGGATAACAATGTCGAGGATCTTGCCCCACATCGATCCCTCGTAGGTGTACGAGTGCCCCTCGAGGACCGAACTGTCCGTGGCGCCTCCCAGCGCGAAGAATGCGAAATCGCGCCCGAGGATCTTGCTGATACCATCCTTGACGAGCGTCGTCTTCCCCGTGCCCATGGGCCCTTGGATCGCGATGGCATTGCCGACGGCTTCCGGGTTGGCAATCCATTGTCCAACCATTTGCAGGATCTGCAATTTGGCATCGTCAAGACCATACACTACGTCATCGAGGGTCTTCTTCGCCGAGGCCATGAACTCGTGGCACTTGTCGACGCCGTCCTCGAGTGTCAAGGATAGATTCTTGTACTTGCCGAACGGAATGCGCATGAAAGCGTCAACCCACTGCTTCACCTTGTAGTACTCGCCGCTTCCAGGTTCCATGTATCGAAGGGTATTCAACTTCTTGTAGGCAGAAGCTTTGTACGGAACAGGAATATCGGCGTCCAGCAGAGCGAGACGGTACGGCTTGTCTACTTCGCAGTGCTGCTTGATCTCCTCTACTTGCCGGATGACAGCCGCTTGCTCTTCCGGGTCGAGCTTGTCTCGGAAGAATCGCACGTCGTTCATTACGTTGCGCTCCTTCAGAAGGCCTCGAAACTTGGTGGCGTTCTTTTGGCGGATCTTTCGACTGCGACGCTTCATCTCCTTCGCATGCTGCTTCTCCTGGGCCTCAAGTTCTTTCATTAGGTGCTTGCCGGCCGCCGTCTTCCGCTCTACCTCGGACAAGCTCCCCAGAGCCTCGCGCATCTTGGCGATCACCGCGCTCTCGGAACGAGGTGAGGCGGTTGCAGGCTCAGCGGTCGAAGGCGTCTCACGGCGACGCTTGTTGGGGCGATCGGGGCCATGGTCAACCCATTCGCCCTCCTCTTCATCCTCCTCATCCTCGTCCTCTTCAACCTCATCCTCTTCTGAAGAGTATTCCTCGCCATCCTCGGAGTAATCAGAATCCTCCTCATCCTCTTCTTCATCCAACTCGAGTCCCGGAGCTCCCATCGTAAAGATAATGTTGAACTTGGAGTTGCCACGGCGTCCTCCGAGGAGTTGGGCCATTTCCTCTTCCAGCTCCTCAGTGTCGTAGTCCTCCTCATCGTACTCGTCTTCGCCCTCGGTTTCCTCTGCCTCCTCGTCGTCCGATGAGGGCGGACTCTCTTTCGAGGGCTTCCGACGCCTCCGTCGCGGAGGATGCTTGCCGCGCCGCTTGGGGGATATCTTCTTATTCGACGACTCACCGTCGGAGCTCCCCTGGACAACGGCTTCCATATGTTTAGACGGGAACATCTTGGAGAGGAACTTGCGGTAGCTTGCCATATCAAACTCCTCGGGTTCCTCCTCCGATTCCTCCCCGTGCTCGGGATCGGTGTTAGGAGGGTGATCATTCTCTCCAGCGGAATCCCGCTTGCGGCGGGTTGGGTGTGTGCTGTTTCCCTTTGCCATTACAGTAGCTACTGAGAATTATTTATATGCATTTGGCTCTTCAATTTTCCGCGTAAATCTGCGATAATGCGGGCCCCATAGAAAATTGAACCAAAACGATCTAAATATTGTTGCACTAATATAAGGAGGATGTCGCAACGGACAGCTGGCACAATTCCGAAAGACAGTGCAGCGAAGGTGGTTGGAATACAGTTCAGCATCCTGTCGCCGGAGGAGATCCGGCGGGGGGCGGTAGCTGAGATCACCAGCCGCGACACTTATGTTAACAATAAACCGGTCATTAATGGCCTCTTCGACCCGCGGATGGGCGTCCTCGAACCCGGGCTCATCTGCCCAACGGATGTACTCGACCACATGCAAACCCCCGGATATTTCGGCTGTATCGAGCTCGCCCGCCCGATGTTCTACATCCAGTACCTCGCGACGATCATCAAGATTCTTCGGTGCACTTGCTTCAAGTGCAGCAAGTTGCTCATTAGCAAGGAGAAGTACAAGCACGCGCTGAACATGTCGGCCCACGACCGGTGGCAGTTCGTGTTCTCACTGGCTAGCAAGATCAAGCGCTGTGGAGAAGACACAACTGACGGGTGCGGCTGCAAGCAGCCGTCGAAGATTCGCAAGGAGGGACTCGCGACCCTCACAGCTGACTGGGACAACATCGAGGGCCTCGGCCCCGAAGACGCGCAGAAGCTCACCATGACTATGACTCCCGAGATTGTCCTAAGGATATTCCGCCGAATCTCGGACGAAGACGTGTCGTTCATGGGTTTCAGCCCCGTGTGGTCCCGCCCGGACTGGATGGTGTGTCAGGTTCTCGCTGTTCCGCCCCCCGCGGTACGCCCCTCCGTGAAGCATGATTCCCAACAACGCAGCGAGGACGACATTAGTCATATTATCGTGAACATCATCAAGGCAAACAAGACGCTGCAAGAGAAGATCCAGGCGAATGCCCCTGCCAACGTTCTGGACGACTGGGCGACCGTGCTGCAGTACTATATAGCGACACTGGTCGACAATAAGATCCCGGGCGTCGCTTCCGTCGCGCAGCGGTCCGGACGCCCTCTGAAGTCTATCAAGGAACGCCTCAATGGGAAGAGCGGCCGTGTTCGCGGCAACCTCATGGGGAAACGGGTGGATTTCAGTGCGCGCTCGGTGATTACACCTGACCCAAATCTCTCTGTCATGGAGTTAGGAGTTCCGATGAAGATCGCCATGAACATCACATATCCCGAGAAGGTCAACGCACGGAATCGCGACTACCTGTTGAAGCTCGTTCAGAATGGTCCGGACACCTACCCTGGTGCGAAGATCCTCGAGCGGCAGAACGGCGAACAAATATCGCTGCGGTACGTCGATCGCGAGTCGATCTCCCTGCAGATCGGCGATACCGTTCATCGCCAGATGTTGGATGGTGACCCGGTGCTGTTCAACAGACAACCGACACTTCATCGCATGTCCATGATGTGCCACATCGCCCGGATTATGGAGCAAGGAGATACCTTCCGGATGAACGTCGGTGATACCAAGCCGTACAATGCTGACTTCGATGGCGACGAGATGAATCTGCATATGCCCCAGGACGATGAGAGCGCCGCCGAGTTGCGGAACCTTGCGGCTGTCCCCAACCAGATTATCAGCCCCGCGAATAACAAGTCCATCGTCGGGGTCTTTCAGGATTCACTTCTCGGGGCTTACCAACTCACACGGCCGGACGTGAAGTTCACGCCGCTGGCCGCTATGAACCTCCTGATGTCCTTCCCGAAGGTCGATACGTCCAAGCTCCCCAAGGGGCGGTCTATCACCAGCTTCGAGCTGCTCAGCCAGATCCTGCCACCTCTGTCCCTGAAGTACAAGACGAAGCGATTCAAGGAGGGTGACGATGCGCGCACCTCGAATACCGTGTTGGAGATCGATAACGGCCGCTACATCCGTGGACAGCTTGAGAAGGGAACCCTCGGTGATAATTCGAAGGGCTTAATCCAACGTATCGTCAACGACTTCGGGAACAAGGAAGCTGCTCACTTCATCGACAATCTCCAGAACATCGTCACGGAGTACATGAAGCAAAGTGCCTACAGCGTCGGAATCAGTGATCTCATTGCCGACAGCCAAACGAATGAAGCGATCGCGGCTGCAATCACGCAGAAGAAGCAGGAGGTGAAGTCCCTCATCGATCAAACCCACCTAGGCATCTTCGAGAACAAGACCGGCAAGACCGACGAGCAGGAGTTCGAGACTCAAGTCAACAACGTCTTGAACGCCGCGACGAGTGCAGCTGGAAAGATCGGCCGCGAGAGCTTGAGCAAGGACAATCGCTTTGTCATCATGGTAAACGCGGGTTCCAAGGGCAGCGAACTAAACATTTCGCAAATGATCTCATGCCTCGGGCAGCAGAATGTGGATGGCAAGCGCATCCCGTACGGTTTCGAAGATCGTACCTTACCGCACTTCACGAAGTTCGATGACTCCCCTGCCGCTCGTGGATTCGTAGAGAGTTCCTTCATTAGTGGACTCAGCCCCGAAGAATTGTTCTTCCACGCCATGGGTGGTCGCGTTGGCCTCATCGACACCGCAGTGAAGACCAGTCAGACAGGATACATTCAACGCCGACTGATCAAGGGTCTGGAAGACCTTACGGTCCAATACGACATGACTGTTCGCAATGCGAAGAACAAGATTATTCAGTACACATATGGGGACGATGGTATCGATCCCGTGCGGGTGGAGGACCAAATGCTGCCATTGGCGCAGATGAGTCTGGAGGATATCTATGCGCACTACCAGATGCCGGGAGACAGTACGAAGGGAGATGGACTGACTGCCAATTACACGAAGGCCGCCGCTAAGCGCCTGAAGAAGCAGCAGCCGGAGCTGGCCACGAGGTGCCAGGAGCTCATCCAGGCCGCCATCGACACGCGTCGCGACCTCGTCTCGAAGGTGTTCGATGGGCGAGATGAGAAGAAGGTTCATATGCCGGTCTGCTTCGCGTACATCATCGGGAACGTCCAGGGGCAGCAGCGCATCAACGCCAATTCCATGGTCGACATCACTCCCCTCGAGGCCCTGCGGCTCGTCGACGAAGGCTATACGCGGCTGTCCGCCATGTACTACGCCCCTCCGACGCGGCTATTCCGCGCTCTCTACTATCACTACCTTTCCCCGAAGGACCTTCTTATGGTGAAGCGCTTCAACCGGAAGGGTCTGATGGCGCTTCTAGACCAAATCATCGTGACGTACAAGAGTGCTATCGTGGCACCAGGCGAGACTGTCGGGATGATTGCCGCCCAGTCCATTGGCGAGCCGACAACGCAGATGACACTAAACACCTTTCATTTCGCGGGTGTCGCCTCCAAGTCGAACGTGACGCGAGGTGTCCCCAGGATTGAAGAAATCCTGTCCCTCTCGGAGAATCCCAAGAACCCTTCCTGCACGGTCCACCTGTTCTCCGACGAGGAGCGCTCGCAGGACAACGCCCAATCGATTATGACCCGGATTGAGCATACGAAGCTGCGGGCAATTGTCAAGAGCGTCGAGATCTGCTTCGATCCAGACGACATGACGACCCTCATTCAACAGGACGGTCTGGTGATGGAACAGTACCACCAATTCGAGCAGGAGCTTGCCGAGTGCGCCGAGGCTGACATCGAGGATCCAGACTCCCGCTCGAAATGGGTGATTCGGCTCGAGATGGACGCGGAGGAAATGCTTGACCGCAACATCACGATGGACGATGTGCATTTCGCGATTCAGACCGGGTATCGGGATCAAGTCCATTGTGTCTTCAGCGACTACAATGATGAAAACCTGGTCTTCCGCTTGCGCCTGGCCGAGATGCTCTCCGCCAAGAAGAAGGGGGTGTCCAAGACGAACCCATTGGACCAGAGTGACGAGATCTACCTACTGAAGGGGTTCCAGGACAATCTCCTGGATAATCTGGTGCTGAGAGGGATTCGGGGGATCAGTAAGGTCATGCCCCGTAAGATCACCGACAGCCTCGTCGAAGTCGATGGCAAATACGAGAAGCAGGAGACCTGGGTGTTGGACACGGTGGGTACTAACCTTCTGGACCTCCTCGCTCTCGACTACATCGATGTCAATCGGACCTTCACTAACGACATCCAAGAGATCTACCGCACTCTCGGAATCGAGGCTGCGCGCCAGGCTATCTTCAATGAAATCGAGGAGGTACTGGCATTCGACAGTACGTACATCAACTATCACCACCTGAGCATCCTTTGCGACCGCATGACTTGCAACGACTCGATGGTGTCCATCTTCCGTCATGGGATTAACAACGACGACATCGGACCGATCGCCAAGGCCTCTTTCGAGGAAACGCCAGAGATGTTCCTTCGAGCCGCCCGGCACGCTGAGCTGGACCCGATGCGTGGTATCTCTGCCAATGTGATGTGTGGCCAAGAGGGTTACTTCGGCACCAGCGCCTTCCAGGTGGTACTCGATACCAACCGCATGTCCGAGCTTGCGGCCGAAGCATGGGAGGCCCAGGATGCAGCTGCCGCCATCGCGACTGGCTTCGAAGGACTGGCCAACACCGACGACCCCTGCTCTGTAGCCAACCTCACCGTCGAGGATACGGTCCTCGGCATGCCCGTGGCCGATCTGGGCGGCGAGAACGACTACGATCCTGGATTCTGATAGAGCGGCATCATCTGGGTTAAAATCGATATAGAATAATGTTCCTTAATACTACAAATGCTAGCATTCACTCACATTTTCTCCCGATTCTATCCGGAAATCGATATTGCACGAGGCGCTTTCGAACATCCTCCAGCCCGCACCTCTGCCATTAACCAGGATTTCGTGACATACGCACTCATAACGGCCCTTCATTGCGGAGGCGTGGCAAATGCCGGTTGCACTAAATTCTCTATATTCCACAATAGCGTTACTTCGAATGCTTTCATCTCCGATGCAAGGCGCGAAGAAATAACTGCGAGTTTCGCCCACGCTCAACGTTGCTACGCCGGACTCTGTCGGTTAGCACGGCACTGGAAACTTAAGAACGCTCGCGTCGGTAGCGTCGAACACGACCTCTATATGAACCCTCTGGAAAACCTTCCCGAGCGCCTAGTTATGGATATATTCGACGACGCGAGCCGCACAATCTACAAATTCCGCATATCAGATTTGATGTCCATAGCGAAGACTGCTTTATGTAACTCACCGGACTTCTTCGCGGACCCTCAGGAGATACGCAACCCGTACACCAATGTCCCCTTCACGCACGCGCAACTGTACACCATATACCTTCGAATAAGGCAGACCACGTTCGACATGCCCATTCTCTTTAGTCAATACTACCGGGCGGGGTTCGACATGCGACTGTTCTGTGAGGCAAACGAATGCTACATTCGCGATGCAGCGATAACCAGTTTCGTAGCCACAGGATCCGATCCTGAGAAATACTACTACATTACGAAAATGCTACGGGATCACAGGGCCTACCTGAACGGAGTGTCCGTACATCCCGGGTTCCCTCCCGGAAAACTGATCGAAGCTTTCAGTAGATATCTTGAAAACTACCTGCTGGAGTCTTACTCTCTGAACCCCGGCCAGAGGTACAGGGCCAAGCATGAACTTCAGGCGGAGCTGGCTCGATTCGGGCGTCTCAACCCAACCTATGGAAGGAAAGTGCTGGAACTGGACGATGCGGAATTTCCAGATTCGGGTCGTCCGGAGTTCCGCACTGCGTACATCCAGGACGTGGTTCTGGACTCACCCCGGGTGACCCCTCGCACGCGAGCCCGGCGTCGAGCCAGAGCTTTGAGCCAGGCTGAGGAGGTGGTGACACCGGACCTAGGCCCTCGCGTTGTTGAGGTAGAGCCGCCACCAAATGAGGAAGAGGCCACACAAAGAGCAGAGGCAGGCGCTTATCGCGCCGCTCGAGAGCTTGAGCGGGCTGAAGAGGCTATGCAACAGATGCAAGAGGTTGCCGGATCCTCGGCCATGGCCAGCAATCGAACGATACGACGCTTGGAATACCTTCGAGAGTCCATAACCCAAGCATCAAACATTGTGAGTCGCCTAGCACGCGATGGCGAAGAGGAGGCGGGTGCCGAATCGGAGGACGCCGGTCTGGAAGAGGCACGCAGGCGTCCCCTGCCCGACTTGCCAACCGCCAACCTTCGAGCGATCATGGCGCGCTACAGGCGCTCGAGACACCCAGCATCCCCTGAGTTAACGGAACGAGAGTTATCTCCTCCCCTGGTTCCTCCTCCTCCTCCTGAGGACAGCCCACCTCCCTCTTCCATCGACGCAGAGGTACTGGCTCCCGATGAAATTGCAGATCCAGAAGTCGTAGCAGTACCAGAAGAGGCCGAAACTACTGCGGTCCCGACAGAGGATGAAATATAGATTATTTAACTCGTAGTCTAAATAACCTATTACTCGAAGGCCTCGGCTCCCCGTGTCTCGTTACGGGGGGGCGCCTCAACAAGGCGTTTCTTCTTTCTCGCCGGCGCGAAACCCTCAACGAAGCCCTCCAAGTTAGCGTCCTTGCTGAGAGAACGCAGGCGCATTTGCAGGTCCGGGGACAGGGACCCGACCGGGATGCGGGCAACAGCCTCGGGGGCGACTAACAGACGATAGTTGTTCGGAATCTCATTGGGCTTTGGGGCCGGGGACTTTACGAAGTAGTACTCATCCGTGCCGTCTGAGTAGGCCACCATCAGGTCCTGGCCGTTCTCTCGGAGAGTCGTTCCCGAGTAAAACACCAGTGGGATGTTGAAACGTCGAGCCAGTAGCCACATGTCCATGTTCGTGGCGTAATAGTCCTGGCTCATGATCGTGTCCCCCAGTTCCACCTGTCCTAGTTGGACCTGTTTCATCATGGAGTTCTTTCCCTGGGACGCCAGAATCCTCAGTATCTCGCGCGGGTATTCCGAGTAGAACGTCATATACTCGTTCACGAGTATCTCTCGTAGTTCTTCCCGCGTGAGCTGTTTCGCGCTCGTCGGATCGTCGCGCTTAATTAGGGTGAGGATCAGGTCGAATGAGCACAGTGGCGGGTTATTGGGAAACACTAGCTCCATGAACGTACTAGGAAATGCTGTACGCCAGTTCTTCCCTGCTACCTTCGTATCCACGGTCGGTCGCGGGCATTGAGTGTCCTCGTCGGCCGGGGGCTCGAGATCAGTGCCGGGCTTATCAAGCTCGATCTCGGTTGTGTAGGCCTGGGTGTCGAGCGGTTGGGCCGTGTCGTAGGTGTTGTATTTGACGAACGAGTTTATCGGTGCGGGGACCAGGCCCTCGAAGTAGTCCGGTTTGTTGACAAGAAGGCTCTGGAGAATTATCAGTTCATCTTCTCGCAAATTGTATTTGAGGTTTGCAAAAGCCAGGAATGCCTTGGGTTGAAAGATGAACGACTTTATACGACTGTAGCGTACTATCTCGTCCGCAAGCCGGCCATAGTACACAGCTTCATTGTCTTGACCATTGCTGAGGTTGATCTTCGGAATCACGAGAGCACATGCGCCGTCCTCACTGGTGACGCAGAACTGCTTCGTACCGCAGGATTCCCCGGCCGCGTAGCAGCTGGTAATGTCTCCCAATTGGGACAGTATGCCGGGATCGTAGTCCGCGAACTCGATACTTCCGTATACTAGCTCGCGCAGCAGTAGGTCTATTCGTCGAAGTTTCGTCAGGTAAGCGATGTCCGTGTCTTGGGACAGGCCCTCGATCTCCTCTCTTACTCGTCTGTGCTTGAACTGGCCGAGGAGTATCCGAATAGTATTCCGGAAGGCGTTGAAGAAGCCCGTCTCCAAGCGAACGCGCTTGTTGTACTCGATCCGCTCGGTGTCGACCGTGTCCTCCGTGATTGCCTGTTTGTCGATCACAGCGTAGTCGTAATCGTTGACCGTAATAAGAGACTCACTGTTGGGAATTCTGTGTGTGTCAGCCGGGTCGGCAGGTGGCGACACAGGTACGAACTGGTTCGTCTCGGTCAGCACTCCGACTATGTACCCCTCCTCCATAACCTTAATAACGGGCTTGCACGGAATCTTGCCCTGGCTCATCTCGTGCACCGACGTCAGAGTCTGAAGTGTCTTGGCGTAGGTCTGGCCGATCGGTTCATCTAGCCACTTGTACCCCGCGTCCAGATCGACCATGGGCGACGATGGGTAGCACGGGATTATTCCGGTGTCCTTCCCCTTCGCCGCGATCACCGCGATGACCCGGCCGTTGTAGTTGAGAACTTGATGTTTAATATCGTAGTTCTTGAGACGTAGCAAATGGACGAGCCTCTCTAGAGAGATATTCTGTGCGAATTCGTACACCTTTGGCATACTAGGAAGGGGGTGACATTTCTCATTCATGCTTCGCTTGATGAGTTCTAGCGCGGCTCTTAGGTTTGGAAGAACACGGCTGGCCTTGGTCGTGAACCTTCGCGTGACAACATTCTTCTTTGCTTGGAGTTCGAATTGGAATATGGGCTCGAAATAGTCGCCAACCTTCAGGATAATAGCGGTCGACCGGTTCGCGTCAAAGAAGGTCGAAGCGTAGTGGTTGCTTGGGCAGATGATTTCCACATTGTCTGTCATGTCGTCTTGGTTGATGGCTAGGATAGCCAGGTTTAGTCCTCCCTTGAAGAGAGATGGATTAGGGTCGCAAATCAGGTCCCACAGGTAAGTGTAATCAATCTTTACTTTGTCGTCTCGGAGGTAGTCGAGGTAGTTCTTGTACGACCGGACCACCTTCCTAAGGAACGCCATCTGGCTTGGATCTGCTGGGTCGGTGCTTCGGTAGATCTTGGAGTCTTTATATTTTGCCAGGTCTACATCCTCGTCCGGATCGAACACCTCGACCAGGTTCCCATTCTGCAGAGCCATAAAACGGTCCAAGTCGAGAGATTGTATCATGACCTCCTTCATTTCGGGGATGCTCAGAACGGTCCCCTGCAACTGGTCTGCCCAGATGGCCGCCAGGGCCCCTATGAATGACTGGTCCTTGCTGGGCTCAACGCCGAATCGTAGAACGCACGGGTGGTCCGGCTTCAGGCCGGTATTCGTGTCGCTGATCTGGCATTTCCGATTGTCGCTGCGCAAGAACTTCTGCAGGGCCAGAGGTAGGTATCCATATCGCCCGGGAGCGAGGGGGAACTTGTCCGGTCCAACCACATAGTCCTCCTGTGGGGCAGAGTCCGCCCTCGCGAGAGCCCGTGGTTCCTCACCGCGCTCTTCCTCGGCGCAAGCCTCCCGGCGCTTCCTTTGCGCTGGACTGTCCCAGACCTTGAAACAGCATGGGATGCATTTCTTCTGGGGGTGGCTCTCGCGCTTCTGGAAGCCCGGGTAGGGGTGTCCTTCTCCGCCGTCCGGGGTGAACTGGAAAACATTGCCTCCAGGAGGCACCTTTTTTGCGTCCCATGGGATTATGTCGCCGTATCGGCCCGACTTAGCCTGTTCTTCGGTGAGACTTACCTGATCGCGCAGGCTCCAGTATTTAGGGCAGATATACCAGAACTGCTTATCGGGACTGGTCCCGTACCGGACTGCGTTGGTATATGACCCCGCGTGCTCGGCATCGATTTTGGCCTTCTCAGCATCGTTTAGTATCACTGGCTGGCGACGCATATTCCATGGGCATATACGCGAGTACGACTTGAAGCTTCCTTCGTTGTCGACCAGAAAAAGTGTCGGGTCCCTCTCTCTGAGCCTGGTGAAGAAGGGGTTCGGATTAGCCAGACTCATTCCGGTCATGTCGCGCTGCATTTCCTCGCCGTCGCTGGAATCCACAGACCCGTCGTCGCTTGCCGCGCCTCCAGAGTCAAGGGGGCTGTCCTCCTCGTCCTCCTCGTCCTCGCTATCCGACATCATGAGAACATCCATCATTCCGGGGAGGTCTTCCTGTTCTTTCTCTTCGAACGTGAGTTCCTCGGCGACTATGTCCATGGCTTTCTGTTGACCTTGGGGCAACTCGGCAGGAGCCACTATTTCCTTTTTCTCGGCCGCGTCCATCGGCTGTTGTTTCTTACACAGTGCCGTGACCGACTTCCTATCGGCTCTCGACGCCCACGGCGTTTGAGTCATGCGCACTAGCGCGTCTATATACACCGGAATCGTCTGCAGGTAACCTACATCGTTCACACCCGCAATGGTGACCCTCAGGGCGGCATTGTGGTCTTCCAGATTCATCGTAGTAAGAAACCCCGGGTTGTTCTTCACCCGTAGGCGTTCCGACCCCTGGAACGCGTCCTGGACCAACTGAAGGCGGCTGACGAACGATCCCAGGCGCTCGCGCGCTTCCTCGGCCGAGAGCTGGTAATTGCTCATCAGGCCCTGGATTATTTCGGTATCCCGAGATCCCGCGTTGATCATTTCCACGACGTACGCCTCGGAACTATCCATCTCGTTATAGTTTGAAACGCGCTTGTACCTCATGACAGCGCCCTCCGCCACGTCGGAGCGGATCACGCTAAAAACGCTAGACAAGCAGCCCATGAGGGATTTGATGTTGATCTTCCTCTTGATGGGGACTAGCACGCTGTACTCGAGTCTGTCCAGATGGGTAGTGCCGGCGTAGAGACCTTCGAACAGGTTCATCGTGTAACCACTCTGCGATAGGAATTCCTTTACCACGCCGACCACAGGGTCGGTGGCCATCTTTACGATTTCATCGACCTCCGCTGGAGCCATCCCCCGGTCGAATGCCACGGACACCGAGTAGTCCCCGGTGCTCTCGAATTCGCAGATTACGGGTAAGACGCTTGTTCCAATGTCGTATGCAATGTAGGCTGCCACTGACTTGCTCTTCCCTATTGATTTGACGAGCTTCATAACCTCCGCGCGGGACAGGGAAGGGATCTTCTTTCCGTTCGTGGCAATCCGGTCGGCATGCATCCGGTAGACTTTCTCCTGCCTCTTGCCTGGGTTGTACTTGATGAGAGGAACTTCTAGAGACGCGTGCAGGAGTTTGAACACCACATCCAGTGGAAGGTTGAACGTATACTCGGGGCGAACGACGAGACGCAGAGATTTTATACCAACTTCTTTCGTCTGAAGATCCGCCGTACGTTCCCGATTAACATCGTAGAACAGATTCACATTCTCTATACCGCGCAGGAATCCGGGCCCGATCATCTTCGCGCTTTCTGATACGAGGCTGGGGTGCATTTCTGCTAGCTCAGCCAGATCTCGGACTCCCTTTTCCGCCAGGAATGGGTAGTATATGCGCAAGGAGCTCTCTTGAGACAGATCGCGCGCCTGGGCGCTAGCCAGCACATCCGAGGCCATGCACAGTTGGATCGAGTTATCATGAATGGGCCCAGAGTCCATGAGGATGCTCTTGTTGGTCGTGGTAGTAATGCTGTCGGCAAACTTGACCAGAAACTCATCGTAGCCTGTCGCCGCGGTCACGCTGTACGGGTCCACGGCATATGGGTAGGTAGTTTCTACGGCCACGAACTTTTGACCTATTGGCTTGGCGACCAGTCTGGGAGCTTTCTCCAGATCGAGAGCAAAGATATCCTCGTAGTCGTACGTCTCTTTCTCGGGCAGCTGAGCCATGCTGACCCCCTGAACGTTCTGGATAAACTGCGCCAGACGCGTGCGGGTGAGCTCTAACTTACCATTCTGGGTAAGGTTTTGGTAGACGGTCGCCGGTTGGAGGTCCATCATCTGGTGTGCGAACATATACATCTCGTCGAACGACTTGACCTCTTCGCAGTGCAGAATCAGTTTACGCTTTATGGTTTCGATGGTGTCGTCTAGGTGGATCTGGCCGTTGACCAGGACGATTTCGCTGCGATCTGCCGCCATGCGAGTCCGCTCGGGTAAGGTGAACAGTGTTTCGAGCAAGCCATCGCCAGCCTCCGTCGCCATGAACTCTACTAACTCTCCGGGGCTCCGTCCTGACACCTCGTCTAGCGCTCCCGCGAACACATATATCTTGCTCACGATATCATCTATAGTGTAACCGAATTTAAATATATCCGGCATATGTATATAAACTCATACTATTTTATTTCCTTATACATGCCCTACCGCCTCATTGCTGCGATGGGAAGGAACTTCGGTATAGGACACAGATTCGCGCTGCCTTGGGACGTTCCGTCCGACATGCGACAGTTTACTAAACTCACCAGAGGCACGGGCAATAACGCTATTGTTATGGGGCGCAATACGTGGGAGAGCATAGCGTGTTCTCCCCTCCGAGGGCGAGCGAACATAGTAATGTCCAGTAATCCCGCGAAAGTCTCGAATGCCGATGCAACCGCGGGCGTTGCCACGAGCATACCCAATGTACTGGAGATGTGCACGAAGTATGATGACGTCTGGATCATAGGAGGTGGGTCGGTGTACGAGCAATTCCTCCGCCAAGTCCCCTGCGATTCCTGTCACCTTACTCACATCGACGAGGAATACCCGGCCGACGTGTTCTTCCCCATGCATTTAATCCGCGGGAACTGGATCACCGAGTCCATAATCACTCTCGATGACAATCCTAAGGTAGAGCAGCATGTCCTGATACCTAGGGACACTTTGTGACTACTGCCCAGGTTCTACTAGTTCCCTGGGGTACTTTATAACCAACCTTACTCGCTCCGGGTCGTCGTCCTCAATGATGTAACGGAAGCTGTCGAACAGTCCAAAGTCGTAGAGGGTGTAGAGCTTCAAGCGTTTAATGGCTACGTTGAATACGAACGTCTTCATCCGGATGAGATTCACCTTGTCGGCTTTGGGACCCTTGCCTGCAATTCGGTCGATCGCACGCATGCACTTGCCTTCTACGATGAAAACGTAGAGGAACCAGAGAGACCAGGTGTGACAGAATATGTTCTGAGCGATGTAGGAGAAGGGTGATTCGGATATTCCCCCTTCTGTCTCGAAGGTCTTCTTGTTGACCACGACCGCCTGCGGCGTGAATGCCGCCATGAGAATGCGGTAGGTTTCGGTCCCCTTGTAGTCCTCGTCGATTGCGGAATCAAAGTAATGCAGAACGCCCTTCGCGTAGACGTATGCCACATAGTGGTCCTGTGGAGCTTCCTCGTCCTCGGACCCCATCGGCACTCCGATGAGTCCACAGGTGCCTTTGTCGAAGCCGTATGGTAGCGTCGATTGATATACGGGAACAACGTAGTTTGCTACCTCATCTTCGTCGTATAAGTCTACCTCGGGCACCTCGTAGGAGAGTCTGCTCAGTTGGTTTCCGTAGCGTTTCTTTCTCTTGTTGTACGTCTCGTACTCCAGGTAGTGGGACGAGATGTATACGTAGGGAGCTATACGCATACCGTGTTTCCCTCCAAGCAGGTTGACGATGTGGTTCGAGATACTTGAACTGTTTAGAAGGTCGGCGTAGAGCTCGCTGGCTTGCAGTACTGGGTGGCATGCAGAGGGAGACAGATCCATACTGAATAACACTAGGAACTCTTAACTTCAATTCCTAGTATTATTGCACCGCTCATAGGTCGTAGTACGGGTTGTCAGTGATGTCCATACCACAATACCGCTGGTTGTTCTTCTTGTAGTCAACGGGCTTGTATATGCCTATACCGACCGCTTCCTCGAGCAGGAACTTGAAGTTCTTCCAGAACTCCTCTGTGTGGCCGACGCTCTCGCTGGCGACATGTGCCAGTTCGTGTGTGGCTACGAAAGTGAGTGTGTTCTCGTCTATAAGCTGGCCGCCGGATTTCTCAGTATCCAAGCAGAAAGCCAGCTTCTCTCCTTTGTTCTCGCTATAAGCGGTAAACTTGCTCGTCGGGAGGGTTTCATATATCTTCTGCGGATTGTACCCCTCCACCAGTCTCTTAACATTACCCCTAGTCGGGTACTTCTGCGCGCAGTGATCGACGAGAGCTTGCATGTGTTGATTGACACGGGCCAGTCGGTCGGCAGCGAGCGTTAGTTTGTTTCGCTCCCTCACGCAGTATTGCTTCCCATCGACGTCCGAGACAATGCACTTCAACTGGAATGCGTCGGACTCCAACCATATCCGGTAACACACCACTGCAATGAGGGCCATGAGCGCATACCCGACAAGATTTATCTTCATATAGTAGGGACACATTTATTTGCGCTCTACTTGAACAGGAACGTGAACCTATAGAGAATGAAGGATATCAGCATCAACATCAGGGCACCAATGAGCTGTAGCACATTGAGCAGGAAGTAGTTGACCACCATGGTAAGGTAGTAGTAGTCCTGGAGAACGGAGAGACCCATGATCAGCAGGGAGAGTATAAGGGCATACTTAATCACTGCCGTGACGAATACGCTATCACGATTGGCGATGACATCCTTGAAACGTCCCGCGGATTGCGTGAAGAAAAACAGCACCAATGCGAACAGAGCGTATACGACGTAATATGTGCTAGATATGAGATAGTTCGACTGGGAGTTCGTGAGTTCGTACTGCTCGGCGTGGCAACGATAGTCCATAGCCCCTACCGCTCCGAATCCAATCTCCTCTTCAGTGAGACTGTCTGGCCCAATCACACAGAACCCGTAGTAAGGATCCAGCCCGCTGAGGTCCCCGTCTTTTTCAGCCTGGTAGATGGTGAATATCTCGTTGACGATATAGAGTACAGGGTACGTCGCGAGGAGCACGAAATATCCGATGAACCCGTATCCAGGGATAAAGGGTCCGCGAGCCGTGACTAGAGCCCAATAGAGTGCATACACGATATAGAGCCATACCCCAAGGACCAGGAGCGCTGGAACAACGTGTAGATATGAGTGGTACGTGACAGGGAGCCACACCTCATCCTGGGGTACCGAGA
>Ga0163180_10000489_pt1 | contig 22882 bp, 34 predicted proteins | sample AtlANTMetagenome_2_FD_109647 | JGI IMG/M metagenome (GOLD analysis project Ga0163180, IMG submission 109647) | Marine eukaryotic phytoplankton communities from the Atlantic Ocean - Atlantic ANT 4 Metagenome | ecosystem: Environmental > Aquatic > Marine > Oceanic | place: North Atlantic Ocean...
TATGTCCCTAAAACGGTATTTCATCATCTTGTACTTGTTTGTCAACACCAATATCAGATGACATGGCATTTTTTTCTGTGAGTTTCATAGACAGAATGTTACCTTTTTCTGTCTGTTTGACCCAAGCGGCAACTCTCTTTTCTCCAGAAGAGATTTCCGCTACACCAGTAAACGTTGGTGCGTTTGGTGTGTCGCTGTTGTTATCCCACAGCCTACCTACCTTGACATAGATGTCTCGGATTGTAGTACCATCAGGCATTACATCCTTGACCATTGCTATGCGTTTGGTTTCGCCCTCATCGTTAAGGCTACCAGTACCAACTAGGATTAGCTGGTCACTCTTGCTATTGAATATAGCACCAGTGTTTGTGTTATCGTACTCCATATTACCTCCGTGTTAGAATGGATTGTGGTCTGACTTGCCATCATCTGCTGAGTATTTGTTGTCGTGCTTACCAAGAAACACATCAGCATCACAGCCGAGATGAGACAGACCTTTGGTTAGTGCATCAGTCAATGCCATTTTGCCAGCGTCTTCAGCTGGTCGTTTCATGTCCTTGTGCCAGAATGTTCTACTGCCAGCAATCGGACCAAAAATATTTTCAGGTAGAGTAGTCCATATACTTACCTTCGCTACAATCAGTATGACATCACCGTTAGCTGGATAGTCATACTCTACATTGTATCCCCACCCTTGACCTACTGGACCAAACTTCTCAGTCATCTTTCGTATCTGATATTGTGGGTCAATCGATGTAAACTTACGCGAACCAAAAGAAACTTTCTTCAGGTATTTCATATCTGATTCTGCAAGTGAGTTCCACAAATCCATGTGCTGTTTCTTCAACATGGTTGCATTGTATTCAGGGTCTTTCTTGTTCATGCGTCCTCCTCATCGGTGTCATATTTTCTTACTGCGTCTTGAGCAAGTGATGTCATCATCTTTATATCTGATGGATGCATCTTGATTTCATCAAAATGTCTAAGATTGAAATGTCTATCTTCAACAAACATGCTCCAATCATTATCTGGATGTATCTGAACCATCCGTATATTTAGCCATTTGCCTGACCAAAGGTCTTTATCTTTTCTTCTTTTACCTCTCATGATTGCTCCTTCACTTTGATTGTTCTTCTTTTGTCGGTTATGTTTACAGATAATAAACTACAATCCATCTGGTATACATCAGGTGGTATGTGGCTCATCAATCTCTTCTTGGCTGACTCGTTCTTCTTTGCAGACTCCAGGGTATCAACATAGTCATGTGCGTCTGACATCCACTCGTTGTCTCTGTTCATATCCATCTTGACCTTCCTATCAATCGCGATGCTTGAGATATCTGGGGTCTCCGCATCACGATTGCTAGGAGGTCGCTTGTCTACAACATGCGACCAGAACTCTTTGATTCTTTCCATCATTAACTTGACATACTCTGGGTCATAACTGATGTGCTTTGATTCCCATTTGGAGTTGCCGAATATTACAGATAGATAACATCCTTCAGTTCTGTAGTTTAATCTATCGCAGTATATCTTGTGTAGGTACATATACAGCTGAATCTGTGGCATGTATCTTTCGATAATGGTAGCCATGTTTGTAAATGCATTGGTGTGTTTTGCTTCTACAATAAAGCTAGCATTTTGTTTTGTGATGACTTCCATATCTGCCGTACCTTTGAGCGGCACACCATTCCCAGTTACTTCTATTTCTCTCTGGTAATGTTTCTTCGCTCCTTTCAACTGCCATCCATGGTCATACTCTTGTTCCCACCAGTCAAGATTGAAACGCTCTGTATGCACACCGAGCTGAACAGCTAGCACCTCTGATAAATCATCTGGTTCTGTAAGACCTAGCTTCTCTTCGTACAGCTGTAGCCACTCCCCATTCATAATTCTGATGGCATCTGTGCCACCGATAAATCCTTGTCTATCCATAGTTTTCTCCTTATTTATATGGCGATTGTAGTCTCACTTCTGCAACTGGTCAATAAAATAATCAAACCTTTCGAGATAAAATCTGCGTCTTTCTAGCTCCCCTTTGACCAGTCCGTAGACATCTGAGTAGGGTGGAAGTATGCGAAATGTTTTGATGGACATGTTGTAGATATGCATGATGCAATCGGCTGGTATATCGACCAGACTCTCAATCATAATCTCGACACGCTCACTACACTCGTCCATGCTTGTTTCATATGGACGTTGAAACAGATACTTCCAGCGACTAAATAACTGGCGAACTCTATCCGGTCTGTGTGGTGTCATGTATGCTTCGACATTTGCTTTTGCGGCAAGAGCATCTGCGAACTTGGTACAGCTGACATCGAGCATGCGTACACTCACAGACTCAAGAGCGTTGAGTTCTTTTACTAGTTGTTCGTTTGCTTTTGCTGGCGAACGGAATGTAAGAAGGGTAGCAACGTTGCCACCCTCCCCAATAGATACGACTTTAGACATTATGCACTCCTTGATTTGATTACAGCTTGAACTAACTCAGAATATTCTGGTAAATTTTTTTCCAGAACATCAGTTAATGCTTTGATTTTTGTATTAGCATGTTCTTTACGCATAGGCATTTCAAACACACTTAACTCATTTAATAGTGTTAGAGTTGTTCTCCCAGATTCGTAAGAGTTTTCAACTTGATAGTTGTTAGCAACAGTTGTGATTTTAAAATACATTGCAAAACATTTGTTAGTCAGGTCTTGAATTTTCCATAGCTGTCTGCTGGTCGAAAGCTCTGAATGTTCTACCTCACCAGAGGTATCTCCATACAGATACTTTGCCTCAATTTTTGATAATGGTTTTAGATTTTTAAGATGATTAATAACTTTCATGTTATCCTCCAATAAGTTTTTTAAATGTTGATTCCCATACTCGGTCACTAATTATAACACAGTATCTAGGGTCGCCAGTCTTACGCTTGCAGACTGCAATATCCCTATCTTCTAAGAGATTGAATACGTTTGGAAACGAACTCTTGTCTCGATACTTTACTTCTACAAAGAGAACCTGACCATCAATCTCGATAGTCAAATCCCCTTTGTATTCACCACCTAAACTGCCCGATAGTGGTTGCTTCTTTGTTTTTATTCCTAAGTTATTCCATAGCTTTAGAAACCACCTTTCGTGGTAGCTTCCTTTTGCTTTACTTTTGCTAACCATGTGTCCTCCTCATAACATTTCATACAGATAAGACTGCTCTTGTATAGAAAGACTACAAAGTAAATACACTCTTGACCACACGCATCGCATATACGAGTCGGTCTTACTACTTCTCCTTTATTTTTTTTGGAGCGTCGCAAGCTGGTCAATAGCGCGTTCAATCTTGATAGCAGTTGCATAGCGTAACTCTGTGCCTTTCAGTTGTCTGTAGTAGGTGGTCTTTGATAGACCAGCCCAGTTAAAAGCATTACGCAAACTGACCTTCTGATTCTCTGATTGAACTGTTAGCTGTTCCAAATAACTTTTCATAGAGTCTAGGTCTACTACGCTTTGCCTCCAAATACAAGTATCTATTGATTGTTTTTGTACCCAATGCGGTAATAAAATATTTCTTGATTGTGCCAGCACCTCTGTTGTTAGAATACAACACTCGCTCTACATCATTCACTCTTACAGCTACTATGAATCCATACTTGTGTTCGAGTGTGTGTAATGTTGTGCTGATTGTACCTTGCTTGATGTCAGGCAACTCTTTCCGAATAATTCTATTTGTTATTCGTGGAGGTTTTGGGTTTGACTTATCGTGGTATAGTTTTATTGTTGCTAGTATACGAACTTGAACTGACGAAAGTTTTTTCATGATAGTATCCTTCAAACTGGGGAGGCTCTGCACCTCCCCTTTTTTGTTAAGGTTGCATTGCTTTTTCAGTTAGGTCTTCAATAACTAAATCCATTAGAACTTCCATTGGAACATTAGTTGTCTTGATACCTACTTCATCACAATAGTTTAATAGGTCGAGGCAAGGCATAGAGTTTACCTTGTCCTCGATACCAGCTAGTATTACATCATTAATTGGATGTGACATCATCGGTTCCATAATGAATAGTTCTACCTTCTGTTTCTTCTTCGTTCGGTAGATTCAACTCGTTACGCATATCATCTACAAAGTTGAACTTATCCACTACACACTTCAATGATTTGTATATACCTCTCAAATCATAGCGTGTATCCCATGAAGGGAATCGTTGTTCGTCTTCATGCAATGATTCATAGAAGAGCATGTCTGCTCTGAGTCTTTCTTCAAGTGTTACCATTTGTTTTCCTCTTACTGTTCTAGTCATTAAAATAGTTCCTTCTGTTGTGGCTCATCGCCTAGTTTATATTTTAAGCTGGACAGAAACTCCTCATTGCTTGTTGGTTCATCGCAATGAGTTGTGCCGCCGTAATGTTCTGAACGTCTAGACACCATATACGAACGATACCCAGTTTCTGTCAGCGGACTTTTTACTTTGTTACTATTTACATCGGTTACATTGAGTTCGAAGTGGTCTACTACATAGGGCATCCCTGATTCAGAATACCCTAAATAGTCACGACAAACTCGTACATCGTGTGTCAATTTATTCCACACAAATGTTCCTACATGCTCATACTTCTTGTCCATAGATTCCTTCTCCTAGTTTCTGGAGATATTGCTTTCTATCTTTTGTAAAGTATGGTTTTGGTACTGGCATATCGCTTCCGCTGTTAGCTAGATTGAAGTTGACTGCTTGGTCATGCTCTTTCTTGAAGCGTTCTTCTAGCCAATACTCTGCAAAGTGTGCATCGCCTTCTTGTCTCATCAATGTGACAATCCGAACTCCATCCTCTTTTATGTTGAGTATCTGTGCTGACAAACGCATACAGCCATACTGAAAGAGTGCTTCTTTCGGCGTGATACCACCATGCGTATTGAGATGATGAAGTATCTTTTGTTTCTGTGTTTGATATCTGTCCATTAGTTTACCTCCGTGACAGTTGTTGTGAACTCTAAATCTTTTACTGGTGAATCAGCTCCACTCTCGATGTGTATATCGAGAGTACGGCACAGCTCTGGTGCATACACTCGCTCCAAAGATTTGATGACATTATCTCTTTTGTCATAGAATTTGATTGTGTAATCATCTGCCCAAGTCAGGTCGACATCGACTCGACCTTGATGCTTGAAGCCATTGGTCACCATCTTGATACCAGCTCTGCGTTCTTTAGTTTCCGGCAACGCAAAGCAATTGTGACCAACAATAACTCCCCAGCAATTCATTGCATTGGGGTCGGCATACTGAATTTGCTTCAGTATTTCTTTTGCATAGGTAAATGTTTCATCGTTCATAGCTTTCTCCACTTATGATTATAGGTTAATTGTTCAACTAAATCAACTCGTTACTTGTAGTACACCCATGGTCGCTGTCTTGGGTTGCTTCTCCATGTAGTATAGAATACCCATTGCCATCGCATCTGACAACCGAGAGTAAACTCGGCTGTCGCCACATGCGACATCAACTAATTCATACATGGTTTTCTGTGGGTCTTTACAATACGTCATCCATATTTGTATGTCACCATTGTTCAATAGTCTGTGATATTGTACGCTGTTCAACTCGCTGTCGAACAGATGGTCAACTCCCCAGTATCTAGTTACTTCATACAGTTTAAGCATAGCTTTCTCCTTTAAAAAACAAAGTCCGAATAACATGGCCTTTCAAAGCGTCAAGGTCGGCGAAGCCGCCGAAGGGAAACCTTGATGCGAGATTGAAAGGCTGTGTTATCGGAACTCAATACCTTGCATATCTAAAATATATTTTCACTTGGTGGGTGTCGGTTTCGCTGGGCGAAACACTCGCGCTTGGGCGAACCCACGGCTGTGCCTGTGCTTGTCCGTTAAGGACGAGCATAGGGAATACATTGCATGCGTAGCATGTAGACAACACGGAAAACTTACCAGCGATTAGCTGGCAGATTTACCGAAGGTGAGCATACTGCTCTCATAAAGAGAGCAGTATGTATGCGATGCTGTACATAGTACAGCAAAGCATAATGAAATTAATGATAGCGTAGCGAATCATATTACCTCTCCGTCTTTCGGACATTGTAAGATGTTTGAGAGGAAGTGAGCCAGCTGGTCTGCGAACGTGCCGTAAGGCTGGTGAATGTTGAGTGCTTGGTACACATTTGTACCAGAGACACGCTGGTCGCCGATGTAGTCGCGAAACTTATCTCGATGTTCTTTCGAGTTGTTCAAGGCAAGCATGATGCGTAACGCTTCTGTGAACCTAGGTTCTGCGTAAGCCAAGTCTTCTTGGGTTGCGTAGTTTTGTTTGCCGATGGCTAAGTCCATCGAGCAAAGAGCGAACATACAATCTTCGAGATTGTCGATAGCTTGAGCGTAATCTGATATATACATAATAAATTCCCTTTGTTTATCGAGAGCCGTGCTTGGAGGCACGACTCTCTTGGTTACAGTTAGGTGTCTTTCGACTGGTCTTTAGTACCCTCGGATGTGTAATCCTCAGGGTGTGCAGTCCTGTCCAATGTTTCATTGGACATCTGTTCACCCTCTCCGAGAGTGGTAGCTATTTGCTTGCCTTGGGCATATTGCTCGGCAAGTTGCATAGCTTGCTTAGCTACGGACTGCTCGTTCGTAGCTTGCTTTGTTCCCCAAGGAACAAAGTTCTCTTCATGGAAGGTGTTGAAGTACCCTTCGATGAACGACCGAATCTCTACTGCTCTTTGTGCAGAGTCGGTATTGATTTTTGCTCTTTCGAAATCGTGAGCAATAACCTCAGGGTGGGTTGAGCCATGACCTTGCTTGTTGGCTATAGCCTTACGACCACCCTTCAACTGCTGACCGAAAGCAGTTGATAGAGTCTGGGTGATGGCATCATTGTCTTCACCCTTTTGAGTCTTCTTGTAGAAGGACTCAAGTAAAGGTCGCCAGAACCTAGTAGATAGGTAGTGACCTACAGGAAACTGCTCATCACTTTCTTCCGTGATGAGCTGACCCCCTGGGGTTCGACCAGTAACTTTCATAAACTTGAGGCGACTCGCATCGATATCCCATTCGGCTTCGTATGGATTACATACGTTGCCGTCGCCCATCAGATAGTCCATGACTTTCTTCATTGCGACTTCAGGCGCAATGTCATCATAAGCCTTCTGCTGTTTCTTGTTAGATGAAAGAAGTGTTTGCACTTCTTTCACTTTGTCAGCCGTGGCTGACTGAGATACTCGATACTCAGATACTTTACTTTTGATAATATCCTTAGTGTCCATGATAGACTCCTTTTTTAAAGTTAAAATTAATGGCAACACAATCACAAGAATTGCCAATATAGTTTTCAATCCGTCTGGCTTTGCTTTTAGTGTCATCGAGGATAACCAGAAGCATACATGCCAAGGCGTGTATCTTCTGGTTGCAATAGCGAGGAGACAAGTGCTGACTTGCACGCAGACGAGGAGGATATTGCACGAGACCTGACAGAAACTTCGCGAGAGTTATTTGACAACTACGGCTGTCAAATAATGTCGCAAGTTTCTTTTGACCTACTAGCAAAATCAGACAGCCCTGCGGGAGTATTGCTTGTCAAGACAAGCAAGACGACTAGCACGGCTGGTTCGATGTCAAGCGTCTCAGTCACATATAGGAGCTAGGCTCCGCTGTGACTTCGGCTTGACACCACGAATTGGACTCGGACGAGGACATTTTGTTTGTTCTTGCAAACAAAACTGACAAGCTGGCTTGTCATGCCTGAAGGGCATTATTCGTGGTGTTCGACACAAACTGACCTTGCCACTCATAGACTACGAGACATCGTTATTCGGTTCTATCGTCCGAATGACTGGCTTGTAGGCAATGTTTGGCAAGTGGGCGAGAGATGTGAATCGTTCTGGAGAGCAGAGCGGTGCCAACTACTTGGCACTCCAGAATTGCATGCCGTGGCATGCAACCCAAAGTTTGTTACCTTTCTGTGAAAGGCAATTCTTTTGATTGTTTGACAGTTTGGGGTGCGCGATACTTGAATCGATGCCACGCAAGGCTGGTGGACTGGGGTGCAAGCAAGGCTTGCGCCATAAGGGAGACAGACTTGGGTGAGCTGAAGACCCACCTTGAGTGGGCGGCGACCCTGAGTCGCCGTTCAATTTCGCAGAGCAGTTTCGTAAAACATTGCGTGTGGCGCAATCGCCACACATGTCTTGCAATGTTTTGACGGCAGACTTTTATTTGCCTTTGCGTTGAGACGCATTGGTAAATGAAAGCCCTCTTGGGCGATTTGCAAGGCAAATCGTGTGTCGTAGAAAGAACCCCCAAACAATGCCGATTGGTCGCCTTGGCGACTATTTGTGCCGAGGGTTTGGCGAGGGTTGGCTCGGCACTTGCGATAAGGATGGAAGCCTTTGGTCAAGACAAGCTGTGCTTGGCTTGATTTACGACAGCCTGACCCAGCTTACAACGTTTGCTGGGTATCGCACCAGATGAATAAAATGACCCTGTTGTACAATTAACATATTGACAAGCAAGTGGAATGTGGTCAAAAATTGACGCATGACACTTGTAAAGCTAACCGAGAAACAGAAGAAGCTGGTTGATACGTTAGTAGCAACTGGCGATTCGATAAAGAACTGTGCAAAGCTTGCTGGTTACTCTGAAGGCGAAGCCGGAAGAGTAAGCGCTAGTAAGGCTTTGAAGACACCACATGTGCAACAATACATGATGACTGCGATAGCAGACAGCATGAGCATACATGCTACGAAAGCATTGAGTAGGATAGTCAATCTGAGCAGTAATGCGAAGAGTGAGTATGTGAGCCTTGAGGCGAGCAAAGATTTACTAGACAGAGCTGGTTTCAAAGCACCTGACAAGGTGATGCATAGTCATGTTGGTAATGTCAATGTAAAGATTGATTTGTCTTGAGCTTCTCTGTATACCATACAAGCGTAGTTGTCTGCGATGCTTGCAGAGCGTACAACTACACAGATATATATACGACAGGGTTGATAGCAGTTATGACCCCGTGGGGGGTCAAAAACTGCACAGGCATGTCGATGCGATGGTCTTGCCCTGACATTATTTTTTAAAAAAGGAGTTCACACATGAGAGTAGGAGTGATGATGGCTAGTCTACTTAAAAAGTTATTGCAAACAAAACAGAACGTAGATAGTCTTTCTGAAGAGGAGATAGTTGATGGCAAAGACACCACTCTGGCAAAGAAAAGAGGGAAAGAATCCAAGCGGCGGTCTCAACCAAAAGGGAAGAGACTCAGCAAAAAAGCAAGGGATGAATCTCAAAGCACCAGTAAAAAGCGGAGACAATCCTCGAAGAGCTAGCTTCTTAGCTAGGATGGGTAATGCAAAAGGTCCAGAGTATAAGGATGGCAAACCCACAAGGCTTCTTCTAAGTCTTAGGGCATGGGGAGCAAGTAGTAAGGCTGATGCTCGAGCAAAAGCAAAAGCTATTAGTAAGCGTAACAAAGCGAAGAGTTCAAAGAAAAAAGTAGGGTGAAAATCCAGAACCAAAGGAGTAAATCAATGGCTGAAGAAAAAACCGCAGAGTTTAAAAAGAGTGGCAAAGCACCACCGAGACCTAAGATAACTTATCACAAAAATTATACTGCATCGAGAAGGGCGGCAAAAGCTTGGGATAAGAAATACAAAAAGACTCATAATAAAGATGGCACTCCAAAAGGAGGCAAGGATGCAAAGAGAGCTGAGATAAAAGCAAGGCTCAAGACCAGCAGAGAGAGTGGTGGTATTGGCAAAGAGATGAAGAGACGTTATTCCGGTGAGGGAGAGGTTGATAACCAAGCTCGAAGAACTCTTCAAGGTTCTGCTGAGAGAGCAAAGAGAATGACTGAGGTAGCAAAGTCTTCTAAATCAGATGCTGAGAAAAAATTATCTCAAGTAAGAAAAGCAAAGAGTTCTATGCCTGATGCTCAGAAAGCAAACAAGATGGATGCTTCTGATGTAATGAGTGATAAGCAAAAAAGAAGTCAGCTTAACAGAGCGTCATCTACAATGTCTGATGCACAGAAAAGAACTCAAACCTCTAAGAGAGCTACTTCTACTATGTCGGATGCTCAGAAGAGGGGAGCTGTACGAAGGTCTAAAGCGGCGATGTCTGACAGCCAGAAAGCTAGAACTGGTACTTCTTCTACAACTTCTGGCAAGAGTGACATGACGTTTAAAGAAGCCTTTAGACAAGGTGTGAAAGATAGGAAAGCTGGAAAGGGTATGAACTTTACTTGGAGAGGTAAGTCTTATGCCGCCGTTACTCAAGATGAGATTGACAAGGCGCAAAAGGATGGCAAGATAAAGAAGAATACTTTAAGAGCTTTCTTAAACATGAAAAGGAAAAAGAAATAATGCCTGGAACATTAACAAACAAACAAAAAACTTTACCTGATTTTCTTAAGAAAAAGATTATGAAATCTAAGATGAAGAAAAAGAAACCTTTGTATGACAAGGGGAAGATGAATGGCAGTTAACGCGGCTGGCAACTACACCAAACCAAAGATGCGTAAAGCCTTGTTCAACTCTATAAAAGCTAGAGCTGTTCAAGGTACAGCCGCTGGTAAGTGGTCTGCTCGAAAGGCACAGTTGTTAGCCAAGTCGTATAAAGCAAAGGGTGGTGGTTATACCTAATGAAGAGGTCACAGAGAAGTCTTAAAGCTTGGGGAGAACAAGATTGGCAAACCAAAAGTGGCAAGAAGTCTTCAGAGACTGGGGAAAGGTATCTACCAAAGAAAGCAATCCAAGCTCTATCATCAGAAGAGTACGCACGAACCACAGCAGAGAAAAGAAAAGCAAAGAAGAAAGGGAAACAATTTTCTTCTCAACCAAAGCAAATAGCAAAAAAGACGGCACTCTATAGGAGATTTGCGTGAGCTTTATAAATAACTTAAAGCCTGAAGAGCATAGATATCTTCGCCGAGTGGTTAAGGAAATACATTTTCAATACTTTGATGAGAAACATGGAGCTTCCTTCGTCACTAATAAAATGCTAGATAATGTAATCGAGAACATCGGACCTGAAGTTGCAGAGATGATGATAAGGACTGGTGTAGATAAAGGTGACAGACTTTAAGTACAAACCTGATGGTGATGTCCTCAAAAGTTTTATGAAAGATGAAAGTTTCTTTCGTGGTATTCGAGGTCCAGTTGGTTCAGGGAAATCTGTTGGATGCTGTGTTGAAGTATTCAGAAGAGCATTAGAACAGAAACCAAATGAAGATGGAGTCCGTAAATCACGCTGGGCTATCATACGAAATACAAACCCACAGCTTAGAACTACAACTATAAAGACTTGGTTAGACTGGTTTCCAGAATCAGACTGGGGAAACTTCAAGTGGTCTGTTCCTTATACTCACCACATTACTGTGAATGACTTAGACCTTGAAGTTATCTTTCTTGCTCTCGATAGACCAGAAGATGTAAAGAAACTTCTTTCTCTTGAACTTACTGGCATATGGGTGAACGAAGCTAGGGAGATTCCCAAAAGTATTATTGATGCGTGTACTATGCGTGTTGGTCGATACCCAAGTATGAGAGAGGGTGGTGCTAGTTGGTCTGGTGTTATATGTGATACTAACGCACCAGAGGAAGACCATTGGTGGGCAATCATGTCAGGGGAAGTTCCCATACCTGACCACATTCCTCGAGAACAAGCTACTATGTTAGTAAAGCCTGATAACTGGAAGTTCTTTGCACAGCCTCCAGCTATGAAGGAACATATTAATGAAAGAAAAGAAATAACTTCTTATTCTCTGAATAAAGATGCAGAAAATAAAAAAAATATTTTAAGTACATATTATCCAAATCTTATTAGAGGCAAGACTAAGAACTGGATAGATGTCTACGTTATGAATAGGTTGGGATTAATTCAGGAAGGTAAGCCAGTATATCCTGACTTTGTTACTGAAACACATCTTGCTGAAGAAGAAATACCTATTGCTATTGGTGTACCATTGTATGTTGGGATTGACTTTGGTCTTACTCCTTCTGCTGTGTTTGGACAAAAGGTTCGAGGTCGATGGCTTGTGCAAGCTGAGATAGTTGCTATTGATATGGGCGTTGTGCGATTTGCTGAGTTGCTCCGACAAGAAATAGCTACACGATTTAGTGGACTTGATGTCTATATATATGGCGACCCAGCTGGTGACTTCAGAGCGCAGACAGACGAATCAACTCCATTTCAAATCCTTAGAGGTGCTGGATTGAAAGCTGTACCAGCTCCTAGTAATAGTGTTGATTTAAGATTAGAAGCTGTTGCTTCTCAGTTAACTAAGATGTCTGAGGGATTGCCAGCGTTCTTAATTGACAGACGTTGCCAAACATTACTAAAAGGTTTTCAAGGTGGCTATTGTTATAGACGTATGCAAGTATCTGGTGAGAGATATGATGATAAGCCTGATAAGAATATGTACTCTCACATACATGATGCGTTGCAATATATGATGCTTGGTGCTGGTGAAGGACGTAGTTTGATAGCTGGTCAGAAGCCTGTCAAAGCGTTCAACGCTAGAAAAGGCTTTGATATTTTCAAAAGAACGGCTAATGTTAGGAAAAGTGGTTCATTCTGGAATAGACTATAAGGAGATTGAATATGTGTTTTGGTGGTGGTGGAAGTCGAGAGCCTGAGAAAACAAGCCCAGTTGTAACTCAAGAACAAAAATCAAAAGAAGATGAAGAAAAGAAAAAGACTATCGAGCGAAGGCAAGATGAGAAAGAGGAGACTATTGCTCAAGAGCAACCTATAAAAACATCATTAACTTATGAGACTGGGAAGAAAAAAGGTCAGACAGTAATGAGAGGCAGTAGAGGTCGCAGAGCTTTGTATACTTCAAATCGTGGTGGTATAGGATTTAGAAGCCCTCTTAGTGGTGGGGGAATGTACGGCTAATGCATGGTGATGAAGAGTTAATAAATTCTTTTCTAAAAAAGTATGAAAGTGCAAAGTCAGTACGGCAACGCTGGGAAAGTTTGTTTGATGAGTGCTATGAATATGCATTACCAATGCGTCAAACTTTTGCCACACAATCTATAGGCGAAAGAAGAGATGATAAAATCTTTGATGAGACTGCTGTCGTTGGAGTACAGGAGTTTGCGTCGCGACTACAAGCTGGTCTTGTTCCTAACTTTGCTCGTTGGGCTGACTTTACTGCTGGTAGCGAAGTGCCTAAAGAACAACGTGATGGTGTAAATAACGAACTCGAAGAGGTTACTGAATATGTCTTTGAGGTTATTCAGAACTCAAACTTTGGTCAGGAAGTACATGAATCTTTTATGGACTTGGCACTTGGTACTGGTGTTCTTCATGTCGAGGAGGGCGATGCTATTAATCCTGTTAATTTTACAGCTCTGCCTCTTCCTCATGTTGTACTGGATGTTGGTCCTGACGATAGGATTGACCATGTATATAGAGAAAGGGATGTTCGGTATTCTGACCTAAAGATATTATATCCTAAAGCAAAAATAAATCCTCGCCTTCAAAATCAAATAATATCAACTCCAGATGGCAGAACAAAAGTTCTTGAGATTATATGTCGTAATTATACTAAGCCAAATGAAGATGCTTACTATTGTATTATCTTTGATATAAATACTAAATGTTTATTGAAGTATGAAGAGTATAAAGGTACTGGAAGCAATCCATTTATATGTTTTCGTTGGAGCAAAGACCCCGGTGCGGTCTATGGTCGAGGTCCACTTATCAACGCATTGAGTGCGATTAAGACCACTAATCTAACAATAGAACTTATATTAGAAAATGCACAGATGGCTATATCTGGTGTTTATCAAATGGATGATGATGGTGTAATAAATCCTGATACAATTAATCTTGTGCCTGGAACAGTAATACCAAAAGCTCCTAACTCTGCTGGACTTCAGCCAGTAAAGGCGGCTGGGTCATTTGATGTGGCAAACATTATTCTTTCTGACATGAGGCTTAATATTAAGAGAGCCTTGTATAATGATATGCTTGGTAATCCTGACAGGACACCAGCAAGTGCAACAGAGATTGCAGAACGTATGGCTGATTTATCAAGACGTATTGGTTCTGCGTTTGGTCGATTGCAAGCTGAGTTAGTACAGCCAGTCCTACAGCGTGTAGTATACATATTAAAGAAGCAAGGTCGTATCAATATACCAACAATCAATGGCAGACAAATCAAAGTTCGTTCTGTTTCACCACTATCGCAAGCGCAATCAAATCAAGATATAACATCAATCAATAGGTTTCTAGAAATGGTTGGTGTGCGTTTTGGACCTGAGTTAGTTAATATTCTTATCAACTCAGAAGAGACTGCTGTGTATTTAGCAAAGAAGTTTGGTGTTCCTGATTATCTTCTTAGAGATTTAGAGGAGCGTAAACAGATTGTAGCTATGGCGCAACAGCTTCAACAACAACAAAGCATGATGCAACAGCAAGGCATGATGCCACAAGAAGGAACTATGGATGAACAAGCAAACTAGCATATCTGGTCTTGATGGATTCCCAAGGGGAACATCTGATGAACAAAACATATCATTAACTTTTACTTCTCTGTTTTCATCACCAGCTGGTGCAGAGGTACTCAAGTATTTGAGAAGTGTAACAATAGAAGCTGTGCATGGCTCGGCTGTAACTAATGATACTCTTCGACACGCAGAAGGTCAGCGATATATTGTTGGCTTAATTGAAAGACGTATTCAACATGGACATAAGGTGAAATCAAATGAGTGAAGAACAATCTGAAACACAAGAACAACAAACAATAGAAGTTCCCCAAGAGTATGCTGATGCTAGACCTGAGTGGCTTCCTGAGAAGTTTAACAGTCCTGAAGATTTAGCAAGTAGCTATACAAATCTTGAATCTAAGATTGGGCAGAAAGAAGAAGAAATACGCAACGCTGTAATGGAAGAGATACAAGCAGAAGCATATTCTGAAAGACCAGCAGAGGTAGGCGATTATGTTTTACCTGATGTTATAGATGATGAAGCGGCAAAAGATAATGACCTTCTTAACTGGTGGGCTGACCATTCGTATGAAAATGGTTTTAGTCAAAAAGAATTTGAAGAAGGCATTATGATGTTTCACGATGCTGTAAACGATGGCTATGATGTTGACTATGAAATGCAAGAGCTTGGTGACCATGCTGAAGAGCGTGTAAGTGCAGTAGGTTCATTTGTTGAAATGAACTTTCCAGAGGAGCTACGACCAGCCATTGATGATTTATGTGCAACAGCAGAAGGTATAAAGGTTGTAGAGTTTATGATGGAGTCTCTTAAAGAGAATCCAGTATCAGGAACTGGTCAACCAGTAGCTGTTCTTACTGATGATAAACTCAAAGAAATGATGCAAGACCCAAGATACTTTAGTCCAAACCAACGCGACCCAGCCTTTGTCAAAATGGTTGATGAAGGATTTAAGAAGATGTACAACAGATGACCAAAAAAAAAGTAAAAAAACCGATAAAGTATTGACATATATTACCAGAGGCAACCTTGAGTTTCGACCATGTGTTGTATCTGATGTTGATATTATTCTCGATAATATGCGCCTTCCTGATATCAGAGAGTGTGCATTGGTTGGTGTGACTCCAATGATTGCTCTTCATGTGCCTTTTGAAGAAGAAGGTGCAAGAGGATTTACTATTTGTCATAAGAAAAAACCAATAGCTATGTGTGGGATTACCTCGATGGATAAGTATATGCATACTGGAAAGATTTGGTTTCTCGGTACTGATGAAGTGGATAATATCTGGAAATCTTTTTACAAACATAGCAAACTTATTCTTAGTTTTCTTGCTATCGGTTACGATATTGTGGAAAATTATGTGCCAGTTGACCATGAAAAAACTATCCGATGGCTTAAATGGATAGGGTTTCAGGTAGAAAATCAGCAGTATTTTATTAATGACCATGAATTTGTGCGAGTTTTCTATTGCAATTTAAATAAATTTGAGTCTAATAATAGATTAAGTGAAAGACCCGTACTGCATTAGAGAAGCCCTTTATGGATAACTTCGTTGAAAATAGCAAAGGACAATCGGAAGCGTAAACTGAAACTTAACTTATGAGGTGCTAATATGGCTAATACGATTGACACAGCCTTTATTAAGCAGTTCGAATCTGAAGTTCACCTTGCTTATCAGCGTATGGGTTCTAAGCTTAGAAATACTGTACGAATGGCAAATAATGTGACTGGTAACGTAGTACGTTTCCAGAAGATTGGAACTGGTAGTGCGAGTACCAAGTCCAGAAACGGTCTTGTGACTCCAATGGAACTAGCCCATACAACTGTTGAAGCGACAATGAGTGACTTCTATGCCGCAGAATACATCGACAAGTTGGATGAACTAAAAACAAATATCAATGAGAGACAAGCAGTTGCGACTTCAGCGGCGGCGGCTCTTGGTCGTAAGACTGATGAGATACTCTATACAGCAATGGATAGTGGTGCTAACTCAACTCAGATTCATGACACAAGTAGTGCTGTTGAGAAGGCTGACTTACTGTCACTCTTTGAAACCTTCGGAACTGCAAACATCCCAGAGGATGGTGGCAGATATCTTGCAATGCATCCAAAGGGTTTTGCAGACTTGTTTAATATAACTGAGTTTGCATCATCTGATTTTGTGGGTGAGCAGAATCTACCATTTGCTGGTGGTATGACAATGAAGTCTTTTCTTGGATTTCAAATCTTTTCAACTGCGGCTATCACAGCTGGAAAGAATATGGCATATCATACTACATCCGTAGGTCTTGGTATAAACTCTGATGTTCAGACAGAACTTAACTATGTTGCTGAACGAGCGTCACATCTTGCAACGTCTATGATGTCTATGGGTGCTGTTGTCATTGATGACAATGGTATCTATGAAGTCTTAGACAACAACTCATAGGAGGTATTGACATGGCTTATAGTGCTAGTGGATTATCTCGATTAGCTGGTGCATCAAATTTAAACTTGTGGGCTTATACGACTACAGACGCTATTGCGGCTGTTAACTCTGCTGGTTATTTTAATGATGCCGCGAACATGCTAGCTGTTAGAGATGTAATTCTTGTTGCTGACACAAACACTCCTACAACTCACTTTGTGACTGTTTTGTCAAATACTGGGACTGTAGTAGATGTATCTGATGGTACAGCTATTGCTGAAACAGACGGCGACTAATGACTTCAACTGCGGCAGATAGCGCAATAGATATTTCGAGTCGCGCTCTTATCTTGATAGGAGCTGAACCGATAACTTCGTTTACCGATGGTACAACGGAATCATTGGTAGCTTCGAGTCTCTATGAAGATATCTGCCGTAGTTCTTTATCAAATACACGTTGGAGGTTTGCAACCAATCAAGCTGTTCTTAATAGATTGACAGATGCTCCTACTGGAAGATATGACTTTGCTTATCAACTCCCATCGGATACATTGATTGTTCATGCTATTACTGTTAATGATGTTCAAATAGAATATCAAATATATGGCGATATGGTATATGCTGATACATCTACACAAGATACTGTTATTGCTGACTTTACATTCAGGGCATTAGAACAAGACTTTCCAAGTTATTTTACTATTGCTCTTGAGTATGGATTGGCTTCTGCGTTTGCTACATCTATCGCAAGAGATGCTCAGTTAATGCAGTTAATGTCAACTATGGCAGACCGTGCTATGTTGAAAGCAAGAAACATCGATTCACAACAACAAACAACAAGGACTATACCTCAAACAAGATTTAGTGCTTTTAGGAGAAGCTAATGCAAAAAGCAAAAGTAGCTCTAACTAACTTTCAGTTTGGTGAAGTAAGTCCTAGTTTGATATCAAGAACAGATACAAGAGTTTACAACAACTCTGCACAAAAGATTGAAAACTTCTTTCTAAGAGCAGAAGGTGGTGTAATCAAACGTGCTGGTCTTTCAAAAATATACGAGTTTGATACATCTATTGATACTGCAAAAGTTCAGCAACATAGGCTGGTTCCATTTATATTCTCTGATGATGAAAGATATATTGTTTCTCTGGAGCATCAGAAGATAAGAGTGTTTCAAATTGATACCAGTAATAATGTAACTTTGGCGGCAACGCTTACAGCTGACTCAAGTGGTGCAACAATACCAGTAACAAATCTTAATATGCATGAGGTTACTTACGCTCAAGCTGGTGATGTAATGTTTATTGCTCATCAAACATTTATGGTTCGTAAACTTGTGCGTACTGGATTGACATCATTTCAAATGGAAACAAAGACATTTGATACACAATCTGCTGGTGCAAAGATTTATCAGCCTTACTTTCAATTCCAAGACTTAGGTGTAACTCTTGACCCATCCGCTAGTTCTGGCAATGGTATTACTCTTACAACAAGTGAAGCATATTGGGATTTGACTGGTTCACAGTCAGGTGGAAACTATCCTGACTCTAAACATGTCGGTCTTACTATAAAGTATCACGACCAAGAAATAACAATTACATCTGTGCAATCAGCAACGCAAGCAACAGGAAATGCCCTAGCTACCCTTAAGAAAAAACTAAAGGTTGATTCTTTTCGGACGGACAATGGCGTGGCTACAGTAGAAGTGACATTGGTTAATCATGGATTTTCTGCAAGTGATGCCTTTACAATATCAAATGCAAATACAGTTGGTGGGATTGCAAATACTAATTTGAATGGTGCAAGAACTGTATCAGAAGTAATAGATGACAATACATTTACATTTACTGCTGGTGCAAATGCAAATGATTCTGTAGCTGGTGGTGGTACTCCCTTCCTTGAAACTCATGCACCAGCTACGAATTGGTCTGAGCAATCTTACTCTGTGTTGAGAGGATTTCCTGGAGCTGTTACCTTTCATCAAAATAGATTGTGGTATGCTGGAACTATATCTCAACCTGATGGATTGTGGGCGAGTAAGTCAAATCAGTTTTTTAACTTTGATATTGGGGATGCAAGTGACAATGACTCCATTGATATTCGTGCCGCTATTGGAGAAGTAAATACAATAAAACATCTTGTATCAAATAGAGACTTACAAGCATTTACATCTACTGATGAATTTATTGTGCCAGCTTTTGTTGAGAAGCCTACAACCCCTACAAATGCTACAATAAAAAGACAAACACCTTTTGGTGCATCTTTTGTAAGACCTTATGTGTTTGATGGTGCAACTGTTTATATTCAGGGTTCTGGTGAGATAGTAAGAGAGATGCTATTCGATGATGGGCAAAATGCTTATACTGGACAACCTATATCAAGCCTTGCTTCTCATTTAATACAGAATCCAATACAAGCCAGCACCCTTGCTGGTGGTATAGACAGAGCAGAAAGTTATTATTTTCTTGTAGATTCAAATGGAACACTTGGTGTTTTTAATTCTAATAGAGGTGAGCAACGATTTGGCTGGACACAGTTTACAAGTCAGGGTTCTTTTCATTCTATTTGCACAGTTGATACAAGAGTGTATGCTGTAGTTAAGTTTGATAAAGGAGATGGAACAAATAAATATATTCTTTGTGAGTTTGACAGTAGCTTTAATACTGATATGGCTAAAACATATTCTGGTAGTAACGGAGTCTTCTCCGTCAGTTCTGACTTTGCTAACGGTGCAGTCCTCGATGTGGTCTCTGGCACTCATTATCTTGGTCAGTTTACTGTGGGTAGTGGGAACATCGATGTATCGGCTGTGGACAATACTCTTTCATCAGCAGAGATAGGATTTAAGTTTGATGTTACTCTTACAACAAATCCAATAGATACTATGTCTCAATCAGGTCCAATGACTGGAGAACCAAGAAGTATGAATAAAGTGATATTAGATTTATCCGATACATTGTCTGTATCTGTAAATGATAAGAATCTTATTATTCGTCAGGTTACTGATGATTTGAGTAAAGCAAGGACAGCAATAACTGGTAAGAAAGAATTTAGATTGCTTGGATATTCTAAAGACCCACAAGTTACAATCAGCCAGTCAGCTCCATTGTCATTACAAGTCAACTCATTAATAGCAGAGGTAACATTCTAATGGACCCATTTTCAATACTAGGTTTTGCTGGTTCTCTTCTCAGCGCAAGTGCAACGATTGCTCGAGGTAAAGAGATGAAACGACAGAAAGAGATGGAAGCGGCACAGCTAGAGCAAGAAAGAGTACAACGTAAGATACAAACTATGGAAGCGCACAATGATATTCTTGACCAGCTTGATGAAGCAGAAGAAGTGAACGAAGCACAATTTGCTTTTATGAATAGAGATGATGACAGGTCGTTAAAAGCATTTAAGGATTCACAGAAATCATTAGCTAGTTCTGATATCAAAAGATTAGACTTTCAAGGTATTGCACAAATGGAACAGTTGCGATTGAGAAGGCTAGGAGCTTTACGCGCTGGTGATGCCGCATTAAGGGCATCGCAATTAACAGCATTAAGCACAGTTGTTGGTGGAGCTGGTGATTTTTATAGAAGCATGTAGGTTGATATGGTTGCTAAATATAGAAGACAAGTAAGAACTGGTGAGATAGGAGTCATTCGAGCTGATATGAGTGTCGCTAATTCTCTTGGTGAGATATCAAATGCTGTAAGTAAAATGTCAAACGAGGCATTTAAGATGGCGGCAGATACCGCTGAAGAACGTGGTCGTGATTATATATCAAGCAAAAGTGATGATGAAATATTTGGTATTGACCCTAAGACTGGTAAAGCAAAAAATTTAATGACCGAGCTGTTAGCAGACTTGCCAGCTAAAGGTTATGGAATGATAGCACAAAATGCAATCAAATCAGAAGCATCAAAAAGATTTGGTCTTATTCTTGAAACAAAGTTTCGTGAACAAGGTGCTAATGCTCAGGCTAAGTTTCCACTTAATCCGGCTAAAGCAAGTGCTATGCTTGAGGAGTTTACTGATGAACTAGCCTCGAAGTATGAAGGCGAATATAAAAATAAGATAGTTTCTTATGGTACTTCTTATACTTCTGGAGTTCGGAATACATTACTAATACGTCAAGCAAATAATCAAATGCAGATTGCTGCAATGAATAATTCTCGTATTAAGACAAGCTATCTACAAAATGAACAATCAGTTGCTGAAACGAGCAATCATTCAACAGTTCAAAAACTTCTTAAAGAAGCTGAAAATCCAAACGGTGATAAGCTAAAAGATATTCATAGTACATCTAATAGTGACCATCAGTTTACTGGTGGTAAGGCAGAGAACGCAAACCAATTCAAGAAGCGTCATCAATCAAATATAGCAGTTGCAAGAATCAAAGGTATATTACGTCAGTATAGTGATAGAGATTTAAAGCCTCACATGATAATAGCTCAAGTTGCTAATGGTGCTGAGTTTAAAAATATTGAAGGTGTATCTGAGCCACATAATAAACAAATAAAAGAAATGCTTAGTTATGTAACTGCTTATGAAGAAGGTCGTAGTAATTTAAATTCAGCTGTTAAGGGTATGGTAGCAAATCAAAATGCTATTAATAATTATGTAAATCAGCAAACTGCAACGAATGAATCTGAACTTATAGCATCTCTTGGTGAGCAAGCGTATAATCAAAGAGTTGATTATTTATCTATACTTGGTGGTAAAAGACAAGATGAGTTTATAGCAGACCTAAGTGCTCTTACAAACATACCCTCAAAGATTGAATTTGCACAACAACTTAAGAATGAAATAAGAACAAAAGGTGCAGAGTTTGTTACAAAAACTGTTGATGGTGAGACTGTTAGGTCAAAGAAACCAATACTTACTCAACCAGAAATAGATAAAATTGATGCACAGATAAATAAGATTGTTGCGTCTTCTGTTGGTAATAATCTAATAGAATCTTTTACAGAAAATGGCAGACTAAATACAACTGCAATGAGAAGAGTAATGTCATCTATCAAGTCTGGAAAGATGCCAGATATTCCAAACATGACATCTGGACAAAAAAAAGCTCTTGAAAGTATTGCTCCCCTATTTACAAAAGACAGGGTTGTTGGACCTGGGGGTATGGAAACAGTAGAAGGAGGTAAACCTAATCTCGACTTCGATGCTCGAACAATGGTAAATAATTATCTTGAGCGTGAGATAGGTAACGCAAACCAACTTGCAAGTGCTGAGAAACAACAAATAAAACTTGAACAATTTGCAGTAGCTATCCAATCAAAAGAACCAATAGATAAAAGTAAAGAGAACGAAGATAACGCTGATTTATATCTTCTTGCAGAAGCACAAAACAATCCAGCCTTACAAGGAATGACTCTCCGACAAATATTATTGAGTCCTGAATTCGCTAATCCAGAGAGTAATATAAGAAAAACTGTAGATTCAATGTTAAAGAATAATCAAATTGTATCTACAACCATTAAGGAATTAATTAAGGAAACACGCAAAGGTTTGGTTGCAAGTGAGCCAGCAAATATGTTTTTAGATTTTATTGTAAAAGGTACTACCCTTATGACTGAACAAGATAGAGACGGTGCTTTTAGATATACAGAATATAACTTATTTTCTTTTGATGATGACTTAGAGAGTGATGTGGTTGCAATTCAAAACGCTTTTAAGATAAGTCAGATTTCTGGTGGTACACTTTCGATATCTCAAGTGCTTGCTAATGAAAGAGAGTACCGTACAAGTGATGCATATGAAATGAAGTTGAGAGCTATTACTGGTGAAGATACTTTTAAAAAAGCAGAGACTGCATTGAAAGATAGTATTGCAGATTATTCTGGTGGCAGAGATACAATTTTTTACAAACGAATTTTAAATGCTATGCCTCATATAATTTTTAGAAATAGAAATGCATCAGTTACTCTTAAGGATTTAGAGCGAGAAACAAAAGCAATAATGACAGAGTTTTTTCCTAAAACAGAAGACTTTGTTCTCGACCCTCAGTCAGTATCTTTCGATGGAAACATAAGGTCACCTTTTGCTGTAAA
>Ga0163180_10000490_pt1 | contig 22858 bp, 33 predicted proteins | sample AtlANTMetagenome_2_FD_109647 | JGI IMG/M metagenome (GOLD analysis project Ga0163180, IMG submission 109647) | Marine eukaryotic phytoplankton communities from the Atlantic Ocean - Atlantic ANT 4 Metagenome | ecosystem: Environmental > Aquatic > Marine > Oceanic | place: North Atlantic Ocean...
AATCAATCTATTCTTTTTAAAGAGGGTAGTAAACTTCGTACAATCTCTGTAATGAAGAACATTCTTGCAGAAGCAGAAGTCAATGAATCATTCCCAAAAGATTTTGGTATCTATGATTTAAACCAATTCCTTAATGGTATGGGTCTACATCAGAATCCTGATTTGGATTTTGAGAATGAAGGTCATGTAGTTATTAAAGAAGGTAGGATGAGATCCAAATACTTCTTTGCTGATCCTAGTGTAATAGTTACACCACCAGATAAGAATTTAGATCTTCCTAGTGAGGATGTATGCTTTGTATTGAATACACAACAGTTAGATCGTTTGCTTAAGGCAGCAGCAATTTATCAGTTACCAGACTTAGCAGTCGTTGGTGAGAATGGTGTAGTAAGGATTGTTGTTAGAGATAAGAAGAATGATACTTCTAATGACTTTGCTATTACAGTTGGTGAGACCGATGATGTATTCAACTTTAATTTTAAAGTAGAGAATATCAAAATCATACCTGGTACTTATGAGGTTGTTGTATCTCAAAAACTATTGTCTAGATTTAAATGTAAAGATTATGATCTTACATACTTTATTGCATTAGAACCTGATTCAACTTTTGGTTAATGAGAAATTCTATCCTCTATGGTGATTGTAGAGAGACGTTAAAACAGTTTGCTTCATATACAGATAAGGCGAGGATGTGTGTAACGTCACCGCCTTATTATGGTCTTAGGGACTATGGTGGTGAAGAGAATCAGATAGGTCAAGAACAGTCACCAGAAGACTTCATAAAAAATTTAGTTGAAGTATTTGGATTGGTAAGAGATTGCCTAACAGATGATGGAACATTGTGGGTTAACATAGGTGATAGTTATTACAACTATAGACCTGGTAAAGGTCAATCATATCCTAAACAATCAGTAAGTAAGACTAAACAAGACCTACCAGATAAGTGCAATAAAAGAGGTAATAAATTAGAAGGATTAAAAGAGAAAGATTTAATTGGTATACCGTGGATGTTAGCATTTGCATTGAGAGCAGATGGGTGGTATTTACGTCAGGATATTATATGGCACAAACCTAATCCTATGCCTGAGTCAGTTAGAGATAGGTGTACCAAATCACATGAGTATATCTTTTTACTCAGTAAAAATAAAAGATATTATTATGACAATGAAGCAATTAAAGAACCAGCAAAAGATTGGGGTACTAGGGATCGTACTAAAGGTAAGTATCATAATGCTGGCACTGGTCTATCCCCTCATACAGGCTTAAGTAAATCGTATGCTAAGAAGAATAAAAGATCTGTTTGGAGAGTAACTAACAAACCATTTAAGGGTGCTCACTTTGCAGTTTATCCACCAGATCTTATTGAACCATGTATAAAGGCAGGTAGTCAAAAGGGAGATATTATATTAGATCCATTTATGGGATCTGGTACAACTGCTAGAGTTGCAAGGTCTCTAAATAGAGACTACATTGGATGTGAACTACACGAGGATTATCGTGATTTAATAGAGATACCATCTCTAGATGGATTAATTGAAAAATGATTAAATTATGGGAGATATGGAAGTATGCGTTGGGTTCATTTTCTGATGCGAAGACCAAGAAGTATGACGATATTATTGTCGTTATACGATCTATTATCTTTCTTTCTTATCTTGTCACTAATTGTTTTATTGTTAGCGGAGTAATCCGTCATTGGAACCCACCTGATCATGTACAAAGTATGCGGACTAGATGATTCTTATCCTAAGAATGTTACAAGTGAACAAGAGTATGACGAATGGACAGATGCTCAAGACAAAGCTGTCCAATTACTTGAAGATGGTGTAGAATGGGTACGTATCCTTATTGGGGATACTGATGATTGGGGTATGCTCCAAGAATTAAATCTAGAGAGAGGTATTACAGGTGATACTTTTAGTACTTGGACTCTAGCACCATATTATGTGAGATTGAGAAATTATGAGGGATGAATTCCTTTGGGTTGAGAAGTATCGACCCAAGACAATTGAAGAATGTATTTTACCTGAGAGTATTAAGAAAACTTTTCTTGAGTTTTTAGACGCAGGAGAAGTACCAAACTTACTTCTTTCTGGTCCTGCAGGGTGTGGTAAAACAACAGTTGCTAAAGCACTGTGTGATCAATTAGGAGTAGATTCTTATGTCATTAATGGATCGGATGAAGGCAGGTTTCTTGACACTGTTCGGAACAATGCAAAGAACTTCGCAGCAACAGTCTCTTTATCGTCTGAGGCAAAGCATAAAGTCATCATCATCGACGAAGCAGACAATACCACTTCCGACGTACAACTCCTTCTTAGAGCGTCTATTGAGGAGTTCTCCAACAACTGCAGATTCATTTTCACTTGCAACTACAAAAATAAAATCATTGAACCCCTCCATTCGAGATGTTCTGTGGTTGAGTTTGGTATTCAGGGTAAACTTAAACAAGAAATTGCAGCAAAATTCTTCGGAAGATTAGTAACTATTCTAGAACTAGAGAAGGTAGATGCTGATAAGAAAGTACTTGCTGAACTTATCAACAAACACTTCCCTGACTGGAGAAGAGTCCTCAACGAGTGTCAACGATACTCTGTAAGTGGAAAGATAGATTCTGCAATCCTTGCAACCTTTGGGGATGTAAAGACTGAGGATCTAGTTAAACATTTAAAGACTAAGAATTTTACGGAAGTCCGTAAATGGGTCGTTCAAAACTTAGACAATGACCCTGCTCTTATTCTTAGAAGAATCTACGATTGTATGTACGATTCTTTGGAACCTAGCAGCATACCTGCCGCAGTTCTGATTATTGCAAAGTATCAATATCAGATAGCGTTTGTTGCAGATCAAGAGATTAATCTCTTAGCGGCATTAACCGAACTAATGTGTGAATGTAAATTCAAATGACTGAACCAAGATCAAGAAAAGAGATGAACGTTAAAGTTGTTCGTCTAACAACAACAGAAGATGTTGTAGCAGATTTACTAGAAGAGACTGATGATTCAGTTACTATTCGTGGAGGAATCGTAGCAGTTCCAACTAAGGATGGTAACATTGGATTTGCATCATGGACTCCTCTTCTTGCTAGTCCTGTTGAGGATATAACAATTAGCAAGAGTAATGTTGTTTATGTTGGTGATCCTAATCCTGCATTAATAGATCATTACGTAAATCAGTTTAGTAAAATTGTAACCCCTGACTCCGTACAAGACGGTATTATTGTTCCCTAATGATTGACATTAACCTTTGTGATTTGAATAGTTTTTTTGGTTGTGTTGAAGCAACTAATACAACAGAATTAAAAACTAATGCCTTTCGTCCTCTTAGGACTTATCTACAGGAGAAGTCTTTTGAGAAGCATTCTGGTGGTCAACTAACTTATGTTGGTAACTATGCAGATGGTCAAGACTTCGTTGATAATAATGGAGTCCCTTATGAGATGAAAGGTTCTTTGGGATTATTTAATAAGAATGGATCATGCAAACAAGTTATATTGAAGAACAATATGCCTGGTCGCAGCAAACAAAACTTGGAGAAAACCTTTGAGTATATGCTTTTAGTTGATACTAAGAACATGAGTCTTGGTGTTACTACATGGGATGTTGTTGAGAGTAGATCCAAACTTGATGGAGCAGGTGCAACATTTAAACTTCAAGCAGGTGACTTCACTATGCTTGCTGAGAATGTTAAACCAACTGTAAAAAATATTACTGCTAATGAACTTCTAGAATCTCTAGAAAGCATTCTATGAAGAAGTCCCTGAAGTCTCTTAAAACACCTCTAAGGTATCCTGGTGGTAAGTCTCGTGCTTGTATAAAGATGGAGAAGTACCTACCTAATTTGGCAACCTATGAGCAATATAGAGAACCCTTTATTGGGGGTGGGTCTTTTGCTATACACGTTACTAAGTTGTATCCTAATTTACCTATCTGGGTAAATGATTTATATAAACCATTAGCAACATTTTGGCAACAACTTCAGGAATCTGGAGATGTTATGTCTGAGAGATTGTTAGAACTCAAAGAGGAACACAATACACCAGACAAAGCAAAAGAACTTTTTAAGAACGCAAAGGAGACTATCAGTGCAGAAAAAATTACCGACTTGGATACTGCGATCAATTTTTATATTATCAATAAGTGCAGTTTTAGTGGTCTTACTGAGTCCTCGTCCTTCTCACCTCAGGCAAGTACCTCCAACTTTACAGTTAGAGGAATTGAAAAACTTCCAGAATATCAAGAGTTAATATCCAATTGGGTTATAACAAATTATTCTTATGAAGAGGTGTTGATAGATGGAATGGATTCTTTTATATACTTAGATCCTCCTTATGATATTAAGGATAATCTATATGGTAAGAAAGGTGGAATGCATAAGACATTCGACCATGATAAATTTGCAGAAGATTGTGAGGCATGTGAGTCTCACCAATTAGTATCATATAATAATTCTCAATTAGTAAAGGATAGATTTGCTGGTTGGGATGCAGCAGAATATGAACTAACATATACCATGAGATCTACAGGAGATTACATGGGTGATCAAAGTACTCGTAAAGAGTTACTATTACTAAATTATGAAAGGAGTAGTTTAATGGAGTTCTTCAAATGAAATGTAGAGTACAATTGTATGTTGCTGGCACACTCTTTAATGAGGATGTATATGCCAGAGATTATCAGGAAGCAAGAAAGGTTGCTCTTGCAAGAAATCCAAATGCCACAGTCGTAGGTGTTAATGCGATAATGGAGTCATTTAATGAAGATTGAATTGAAGGATTGGTTAAATTCAATTAATCATACTAAAGAAAATTTAACTGAAGATCCTGATGCTATTAAATCTTATCCACCATTTATTATCAACAAATGTTTATCTGGACACCTAGATTGCATACTCTTTGCTAATGAAATGAACAAATATCCTTCCATAGATAAGGACATGCAATATAAATTTTATCTAAATAGTCTGAGGAAACGGAAGAGATTCTCTCCGTGGATGCGAAAAGATAAGATTAGTAACCTTGACCTTGTTAAACAATACTATGGATATAGTAATGAAAAAGCAATGCAAGCGTTGAATATTTTGTCTAAACAACAACTCGATTTTATTAAACAACGACTTGACATTGGTGGAATGACATGACTACTAGTACTATTGAACCACAAGTTAACTGGAAACCTGAAATGATGGTGGAAGTTATGCTTAACGAACCAGATGATTTTTTAAAGGTTAGAGAGACCTTAACAAGAATCGGAGTGGCATCTCGGAAGGAGAAAAAATTATATCAATCCTGCCATATTCTTCATAAGCAAGGTAGATATTATATTACTCACTTCAAAGAATTATTCGCATTAGATGGAAAACACGCTAACCTTACTCTTAACGACGTTCAGCGTCGGAATCGTATCGCTCGCTTGCTTTCTGATTGGGGTCTCATTAGTGTAGTTAACGCAGAGTCTATAGTAGATGTTGCTCCGTTAAATCAAATTAAGGTATTAGCATATAAAGATAAGGGTGAATGGATCCTGGAACAAAAATATAATATTGGTTCCAAGAAAAAAGAAGAGACTAAAGAGTAATTGTAAAATAAATATGTTATAATAATTGGTATCGAGCATGACAGTATCAGCTTGCCCATTAACCTGTTCTTGGCCAGACAATTTATACAGGACATATATGAACGGAAGACTTAAAAAAGTAGACATGGAATCAAGACTCCTTAGTATAAAAAAGGGGATTGATAATAAAGTATGGTATCCTGAATGGGATGATAAAGAACGTTGGGCAGCACAACGTGCATTGAATAATGCCCTAGATATACTTGATGAATTTGATTATTAAATTTTGATTTCTATACCACCATTAAATCCACCAAAAGGAGCAACATGCCCCTTTGTCTATGCATCTAATGTTTTTACTGAAGAACAATTAGATAGTATAGAAGATATGGTTGATATGAATTCTGGTACACAATTTAATGATGATGTTAAAAAATCTTGGACAACTAATATTGACTATAATGATAATAGTCATTGGTTATTCTCTCAATTAGTTAAAGTTGTTCATCAGTTAAACAATGAGTATTATAGGTTTAATATAAATCAACTTGATGAGATCATTCAGTATGCTTGTTATGATGTTGGTTCAGAATATAATTGGCATATTGATTATACTAACTGCCCTACCCCTGCTAGAAAATTTACAGTAGTAGTTCAACTAAGTAATCCTTCAGAATATGAAGGTGGAGAGTTTGAATTATTCCCAGATGTACAGGTTCCTAAAGAACGTGGTCTCGTTCATATATTCCCACCGTACCTTTATCATAGGGTAAAGACCGTACAAAAAGGTAGTAGAAAAGTTTTAATTACTTGGGTCTGGGGTCCACCATTCGTTTAACCGAATAAAAAATTCTGGTTATCCGATTGTATCTTTTTAGTGGTTGTGTTTAAATAATAGTGTCGCCTTCGGGGACAAAAAACACACTCGCTTTTAAAGGAGAACCATGACTAACCTAACACGTTTTCATACGGCAGATATGCCACAACTGTTCGATAGAATTTTGAAGAACAGTATAGGGATGGACGATTATTTTGATCGGTTCATGAATGAGACCACATCAAACTATCCCCCATATAATTTAATACAGGTAAATAATGTCGAATCAAGATTGGAAGTCGCACTTGCGGGGTTTAAGAAAGATGAGCTCAAAGTCTTCACGGAGTTTGGAAAACTATATGTGGAAGGCAAGAAAGAAGAATCAGAAACAGATGAGAGCTTTGTCCATAAAGGATTGGCCAAGCGGTCTTTCTCTAGGGTCTGGACAATCACAGATGATACCGAAATTAGAAGAGTCGGATTCTCTGACGGATTACTGGTTGTAGAATTGGGAAAAGTTATTCCTGATCATCATGCTCGGAAAGATTATCTATAAATAAAAACGAATATCGTTCGCCGCAATGGGGTGTACTGGCAAAATCCAGTTGACACCCCTTTTTATTGGCAGTATAATACCGATATAAGATAAACCATTATGGCAAATAAACTAGCAGTAATAAAAACTGGTGAACAGATTATTACCAAGGTAGAAGAAATGATACTGGAAGATAAGGTTGTTGGATACTTCTTTATCAAACCATGTGTTGTCAATACATCAGAACCTATCGTTAATAAAGAAAGTGGTGGTGCTTCTTTTGATATTAAATTAGCACCTTGGATTCCTTTAGGTAAAGGAACTAGGTTCCCAGTACCTTTAGATTGGATTGTTACATTTATAGATCCAGTTGATGAACTATCATCAATGTATATGAATGATGTTCTAAAGGAAAAAGAAGACACCCAAGAAAAAACACTCGTAATCCCTGAAGAGGATAATTAAATGGCAGATGAACTTAAACCACAATTAATTGTATTCCATACTGGAGGTACAATCGTTGCTGAAATTGAAGAAGTTGGAGCAGACATAGGAGAACCTGATTGTAAAATCAAGAACCCATACAATATTGTTCCTCAAGCAAACGGTAACGCTACCTTACAACCTTGGATGGGCGAACTAACAAATCAAAAAGAATTTATGATTAGTTCTGAAAAGATCTTGACTATATGTGAACCACTTGGTAAAATAAAAGACACATATGAAAGTCTGAACTCGTAATGAGGTTCTATACGAACGTTCAAATGGTTGGGGATAACTTCCTTGTTCGTGGTTATGAAGATGGTAAACACTTCGCAACCCGTGAGAAGTTTTACCCAACCCTTTTTGTTGAATCACCTAAGAAGAAAACCCACTATAGGACTCTTGATGGTACGCAGGTAGCACCTGTTAAACCTGGAACTGTTCGTGAGACTAGAGAGTTTATAAAGAAGTACGAACCTGTACCAGGTTTTGATGTATATGGTAATGAGAGATTTATTTACCAGTACATATCTGAGAAGTATCCTGCTGATGAACTCAAGTTTGATATTAATAAAATTAAGTTAGTAACTATTGATATTGAGGTTAAATCTGAGCAAGGATTCCCTGATGTAGAATCTGCTGCTGAAGAGATACTTCTTATATCAATTCAAGACTATGCTACCAAAGAGATTATTACTTGGGGCAATGGTCCATTTAAGGCACATCAAGAGAATCTATATTACAAGCAATTTAATAATGAGTATGATCTTCTAAATGATTTTATCAATTGGTGGATGATAGAAGAGAATACACCAGAAGTTATTACTGGATGGAATAGTAAACTGTATGATATACCATATATTGTTCGTAGAATAGATCGTATTTTAGGTGAAAAACTTAAGAAGAGATTGTCACCTTGGGGATTGGTAACTGAAGATGAGGTCTTCATTGCTGGTAGAAAACAGATTGCTTATGATATTGGTGGTGTATCTCAGTTAGATTATCTAGATCTCTATAAGAAGTTTACTTATAAGGCACAGGAGTCTTATAGGTTGGATTATATTGCAAGTGTAGAACTCGGTCAGAAGAAATTAGATCACTCTGAATTCGACACATTTAAAGACTTCTACACACAAGGGTGGAAAAAATTTGTAGAGTATAATATAATTGACGTTGAACTTGTTGACCGTATGGAAGGCAAGATGAAGTTGATTGAACTTGCTCTCACTATGGCATATGAAGCCAAGGTGAATTATGAGGATGTATTCTATCAGGTTCGTATGTGGGATACAATCATATATAACTACCTAAAGAAAAGAGGTATTGTTATACCTCCCAAAATTAAAACTGATAAAGACGCAAAATACGCAGGTGCTTATGTTAAAGAACCGATTCCAGGAAAGTATGATTGGGTGGTTAGTTTTGACCTCAACAGTCTGTACCCTCATCTTATTATGCAATATAATATCAGTCCAGAAACCCTCAGGGAGACTAGACATCCCGATTCGAGCGTTGAAAGGATCTTAAATAAAGAGTGTGAGTTTGATGGGGATTATGCTGTATGTGCTAATGGAGCACAATACAGAAAAGATGTGAGAGGATTCCTACCAGAACTCATGGATAAGATGTATGGAGATCGTGTGATCTTCAAGAAAAAAATGTTGGAGGCAAAGCAAGCTTATGAGAAGACCCCCACTGAGGCATTGGAAAAGGAAATTGCAAGATGCAACAACATCCAAATGGCGAAAAAGATCTCTCTTAATTCTGCTTATGGTGCTATCGGCAATCAGTACTTCAGGTATTTTAAACTAGCAAATGCTGAAGCGATTACCTTATCTGGGCAAGTATCTATTCGATGGATAGAGAATAAGATGAATGCCTATATGAATAAACTTTTGAAAACGGAGAATGTTGATTATGTTATTGCTTCAGATACTGATTCCATTTATCTTAATATGGGTGATCTGGTTGAGACTGTATACAAGGGCAGAGAGAAGACTAATGAAGTCGTTGTGGGGTTCCTTGACAAGGTGTGTGAAACTAAACTTGAGCCTTATATTGAAAGTTCTTACCAAGAACTGGCCGACTACGTAAGTGCCTATGATCAGAAGATGCAGATGAAGCGAGAGAACATCGCTGAACGTGGTATCTGGACTGCTAAGAAAAGATATATTTTAAATGTATGGGATAGTGAGGGTGTTCGATATGAAGAACCTAAACTAAAGATGATGGGTATTGAAGCAGTTAAGTCTTCTACACCTGCACCTTGTAGGACATTAATTAAGAATGCACTTAAACTTATAATGAATGGAACAGAAGATGATGTGATAGATTTTATTGAGAAGTCTAGGACAGAATTTAAAAAACTTCCACCAGAAGATATCTCGTTTCCAAGATCTGCAAGTAATGTTGAGAAGTATAGAGCAGTAAATTCCATCTATGCAAAAGGAACTCCTATACATATACGGGGGTCTTTACTGTTTAACTATTATGTTAAGAAGAAAAAGTTAGACAAAAAGTACTCACTCATCGGTAACGGTGAGAAAGTTAAATTTTGTTATTTAAAATTACCCAACCCAATTCACGAGAACGTAATGTCATTCATTCAAGATTTTCCTAAGGAACTTGAATTGAATAATTACGTGGACTATGATTTACAATTTGAGAAGTCTTTTATAGAACCTCTCAAAGCAATTCTTAATGCAATTGGTTGGAGTGTAGAGAAAACAGCAACGCTGGAGGCGTTTTTTACCTAATGGACTTACCTATCGACGATAAAGAGTTATCTACTATTATAAGTGCATTGCACTTAGGTGGTGATACATCACTCTTTCAAAAGTTGAAGATTGTAAAAGAGACTAGAGATGAGAATCCTGGTGGTCCTTACAAAAAAATTATTAGAGAGAAATATGGAATGGTGTTCTAATGGAAGGTATTGAATGGAATGCGTTTGATCTACCAAATATTCAACTTTACTCAACTAGACTTAAACCAGAGGTTATGGATTATCTCTGGGAAAGGATAGAACAAGCAAAGATTGATGATCAAAATTGTAATAAACATTTAGCAGGTAATATTTCAAAGAGTTTAACGTTAGAAGATAAGTCTTCAACTTTGGGAGATAACTATTTTTTAAATGCTGTTATAGGTCCACTCACACAAGAATTTTATTCTAATGCAGTGAGTACCGATAAAAGATGGCAAATCCCATTAATGAATGAACGTTTAATAGATCTCGGTTTATCTTGGTGGGTTAATTTTCAAAATCAAACTGAGTTTAATCCTAGTCATCGTCATAGTGGTGTACTTTCTTTTGTTATCTTTATGAAGATTCCTACTGATTGGAGAGAGCAACATGCACTTCCTTTTAGTTCCCATTCCGCAGGTCCAGCAGCATCTGATTTTGTTTTTGCTTACAGTAATATTTTAGGAGAAGTTGGGGAGTATCCAATCTGGCTAGATAAGGATATGCAAGGGACTATGCTTGTATTCCCTTCATCACTACGTCATCAAGTATATCCATATTATAATTGTGATGATGAGAGAGTAACCATTTCTGGTAATATGCTTTGGGACGTGCTATAATACCTATACTAAGTTTACCGCAATGACTTTTCTATCATGCCCTCCAGTGTATCATTTACCTGGCACATGGACAGAATGTAAAAAACCATTAATTAATCATCTAAATCTTACTCCTGATCAGGGATTCATTTTATTCTTTGGTCTAGTTGTTCTAGGTTTAATCATTTATGGTCTTTACCTTACAGTAGGATCAGGTAAGAAGAACCTAAGAGATCAGATAGATGAACATTCTAAGATGCATGAACTAGGTATTGCACATGGTCATGGTGGCAACAAAGAGGCATATAAGATGTCTGGTAAACTTGAACACAAACATGAAGATTGATTATGGATTTTTTGAAGGAGATTGTCAAGGAGATAGGTGATGAGTACACCCAACTTGGAAAAGACATCGACGACACCGAATCTTTTATTGATACGGGTTCGTTCATTTTTAATAGCTTGTTATCAGGTAGTGTGTTTGGTGGTGCGTCTCGTAGTCGTATTACCGCTATTGCTGGTGAGTCCTCTACTGGAAAAACTTTCTTCTCCCTCGCAGTTGTCAAGAACTTTTTGGACAATAATCCTGACGGTTACTGTCTTTATTTCGATACTGAAGCTGCTGTTAATAAAGGATTACTTGAGTCCCGTGGGGTGGATTTAGATAGAATCGTAGTGGTGAATGTAGTAACCATAGAAGAGTTTAGAAGTAAAGCACTTAGAGCAGTTGATATATACTTAAAGAAGGATGAGAGTGATCGCAAACCATGTATGTTTGTGTTAGACTCTCTGGGTATGTTATCTACTGAAAAAGAAATCAGAGATGCATTAGATGATAAGCAGGTTAGAGACATGACCAAATCTCAACTTGTCAAAGGAGCATTTCGTATGCTAACATTAAAACTAGGTCAAGCAAAAATACCACTTATAGTCACAAATCACACTTACGATGTTATCGGATCTTATGTCCCAACTAAAGAAATGGGAGGAGGCTCTGGTCTCAAATATGCCTCGTCTACAATCATTTATCTCAGCAAAAAAAAGGAAAAGGATCAGAGCGAGGTTGTTGGAAACCTTATTAAAGCTAAGACACATAAATCAAGACTCTCAAAAGAAAACAAAGAAGTAACCATTCGTCTTTACTACGATGAACGTGGTCTAGATCGTTACTATGGTCTCCTTGAACTTGGTGAGATTGGAGGGTTGTGGAAAAATGTAGCAGGTAGATACGAGATCAATGGTAAGAAAGTATATGCTAAAGCGATATACAAAGATCCTGAAGAGTATTTTACAGAAGATATATTACAAAAATTAGACGTTATAGCAAAAGAAGAATTTAGTTATGGTATGTGATGGATACTATAGAAGTAACTATCCTACAGAATCTTTTACATAATGAGGATTATTCTAGGAAGGTAATTCCTTTTATTGAACCTGATTATTTTCAAGAGCAAGGACAAAAATTAGTTTTTGAAGAAGTAGTTCAATTCATATCTAAGTATGATACTCAGATAACAGTTGAAGCACTTTTAATTGAGGTATCAAATCGTAAAGATCTTACAGAACAACTTCTTAAAGATGTTCAGATCTTAGTTGGTAATCTTGAAAAGAGTCCTCAAGATGAACAGTGGTTATTAGATTCCACTGAGAAATGGTGTAGGGAACGTGCTATATACTTAGCACTAATGGAATCAATAGGGATAGCAGATGGACAAGATGACAAGAAAGGAAGGGATGCTATTCCTAGTATTTTGTCTGACGCTCTGGCTGTTTCTTTCGATAATAATATAGGGCACGATTACTTTGGTAATGTTGATGAACGATATGAGTATTATCATAAGAAGGAAGAAAAAATTCCATTTGATCTTGAATACTTTAACAAGATTACAAAAGGTGGAGTACCGAATAAGACTCTCAACATTGCTCTTGCTGGCACAGGTGTTGGAAAGTCTTTATTCATGTGTCATGTGGCAAGCTCAGTGTTGTTCCAAGGCAAAAATGTTCTCTACATTACAATGGAAATGGCAGAGGAAAAGATTGCGGAGAGGATTGATGCTAATCTACTTAATGTCAACATACAAGATATAACAGATCTCCCTAAACCAATGTTCCAAGGGAAGATTGATAATCTTATGGGTAAGACACAGGGACAACTTATTATTAAAGAGTATCCTACTGCATCTGCACACTCAGGACATTTTAAAGCATTGCTTAATGAACTTGCATTGAAGAAGTCATTTAAACCTGATATAATATTCATAGACTACTTAAATATTTGTGCGTCATCAAGATACCGTGGAAACTCAACAGTCAACTCATACTCCTATATCAAAGCAATCGCAGAGGAACTTAGGGGTCTCGCAGTTGAGGCGAACGTTCCGATTATATCTGCCACTCAAACTACTCGTAGCGGGTTTGGTAGTTCTGATGTTGACCTTACTGACACCTCTGAGTCTTTTGGACTCCCTGCTACTGCTGACTTTATGTTTGCCCTTATTTCTACAGAAGAGTTGGAAGGTATGAATCAGATCATGGTGAAGCAGTTAAAGAATCGCTACAACGATCCTACAATGTTCAAGAGATTTATTGTAGGTATAGATCGTGCCAAGATGAGATTATATGATGTTGAACAGAATGCACAAGAAGGTGTAAATGATAATGGTCATGATAAAGAGGATACTCCTGAAACTAAATTTAAAGATAAATTTGGAGGGTTTACATTTTGAATATACCTCTAGAGTTAATGGGTGATCCTGCCGAGATTGATTACCCAGATAGAAGACAATTCCCATGTGATAAGACTGTACAAAAATGGAAGTCTATAGGACATCTTTATGTTAACTATACAGGATTATTATTAGAGGAATATCGGGGAATACCTGAGTGGTGTCTGGATGTTAAGGATCATCTTGTTAGTAAATATAATTTACAAGATGCTTGTTCATCTGTTTATTGTATGCCACCAGGAACTATTATGCCAGAGCATAGGGATACTTATCCTCGGTATAAGTCATTACATAATCTTGACAAACTAGAAAATATCTGTAGAATATTAATATTCCTAAATGATTGGGAATCAGGACATTACTTTGAGGTTGACACAAAACCTGTAGTAAACTGGACTAAGGGAGAATATATAATGTGGCGAGGTGACACTCCGCATATTGCGGCTAACGTTGGATCAACCAACAGATATACTATGCAAATTACTGCACATGACTAATCAAAAAATAACTAAAGCGAGAAACCAAGTGAAGTCTAAATTTTATTACATCTTTTGGGGTGTAGCCACTGTATCCGTTTTTGCTGGACAAATATATGTTGGATCTGGATATCGTCAGATGTCAAGATCTTTTAATAGAATTTTGGATGCTGTTCGCTTTGAGTTAATTGGACCTGATCCTTATGATCATCCAATGTATGTGCCAAGATCAGAAATTCCCGACATGATAGATTCTTGGGAAAGAGAGGATGCTTTATACCACCCAACGAATCCTCTTACACCAATATACTAAAGGAGGTTTATGAGTCCAAGAAGATATGACATACACGACATACCTGGAATAGGTGGATTTTACACAAAGAAAGAAGTAGATCTCCTAATTAAGTCTGCCGTGGACGAAGCAAAAGCAATTGATGAAGCTTCAATGGCAAAACATAATCGTGATGCCACTATTATTAGTATGATACTTGGGTTTACAGCATTAGCATTATTTGTAGATGGTTTATTAAGAATTTTAGGAATCATTCCACCGTTTATGGATATAGATGTTAATGTTATTGATAAGATTGCAGAGAGAGTTGAAAATGATATGTTACCTTTGATTCAAGATACAGTTAAGAAGATGCCGACTGTACCTAAGCCATGGTTAAATTAAGAAAAGCTGTTATTGATTATTTGGTTGATGAGTATCCTGAGTACTGTTCTACCTTTACTTTTAAATTACATAAGGGGTTGCCAGATCAAGCAATTCATAGAGATGGTTTTATTAATTGTTATCTAGATGTTAGAAGACAATTAGTTTACTTGCATGTTGATAAGTGTGGTAGTACATCAATAACATCAGCATTTAAAATGGAGGGAGAAAGTTTTATTCCTCTTGAGAAGTTTCCTAAAGCAAATGATTATGACCACATGGCAAACTTTTTAGTTGATAGTGGATATACATTTTTTTCAATGTCTAGAGATCCTATTAGTAGATGGATTTCTGGACTTAATGAGTTTATGTGTAGATATAAAGCACCTACTGAATGGGTAATTAAACAAGTTCAAAATAAGAAGTATGTATTTGATGAGCATACTGCTCCGCAGCATTTATTTTTAAGATTATGTACAGACTATAATGGTAATATAAAGTTATTAAAATTAGATAATCATTTAAATGAAAAGGTTAATAATTTTTTGAAAAGTTTTAAAGGTAGGCAACATAAGGATCTAGATATAGGTCATTTAAGAGACTCTAAATATTTTGTACCAAATTGTACTATGTTAGCTAAGAAGGTATTCCATAGATACATTGAACCTGACATGGATGCTTTTAATAAATTTTATTCTTTAGATTATGAGTTATACAATTCCGCAGAATGATCAAGTAGAAAGAGATTCAGCAGTATATCAGTTTGAACAAACTATTGCTAATTTTTATGGTGCTCCTTATGCGATAGCAGTTGACTCATGTACTCATGCTATAGAATTGTGTATGAGATATGAGAGGTTTGATCGTGCTGTTGTCCCTACTCATACTTACTTATCAGTACCTTTGATAATGAAGAAGATAGGTGGTATTGAATGGAAGTGGGATGATTCTACTTGGAGTGATTTTTATTATATTAAAGAGACAAATATAATTGATGCTGCTGTTTATTGGAAGAAGGATTCTTATATTCCTAATACATATTTTTGTTTAAGTTTTCAACAAAGAAAACATTTATCATTAGGACGTGGTGGTATGATTCTTACTGATAATCCTACAGCACATTATTATCTAAAGAAGATGTCATGTGATGGTAGAGATTTTTATAGACCTTGGAGAGATCAAGATATAGATGTTATGGGTTATCATTATTATATGACACCAGAGAAGGCTTCTGAGGGATTAGAAAAATTTCAAACAGCAGTAAATGCACCAACTCTAAAATGGTGTTCTTTAGATTATCCTTATCTACCAAGTTTGACAGTATTTAAACATGACAAAGTTTGATGATAAATTGAAGGGACTACCTCCCATCTATTATCTTAATATGGATCATAGAACTGAGAGAAAGGCACACCTTGAGAATGAATTTAGTAAGTGGGGTATCACAGATTATACTAGGGTATCTGCTAATAGATTTCATACTAGTAAAATAAATGAGTGGGGAAAAAAATTAGACTTGATGCTTCTTGCTCCATCTGATGCATCAATTGTAATGAATGAGTTCTGGACATTTATTGATTGGTATGATTCTGGTATATCAGAAAATATGCTTCTAATACAAGATGACTTGGCATTGGATCTAATAGAGCATTGGCCATTTGATTGGAAGACTTTATATAATAATCTACCGTATGATTGGGATATAGTACAACTATATTATTGTCATAATGATTATCTAAGAATGCATTTATCACCTAGGATTGGTGAGAGTTCATCTGCTGCATGTATTCTTATTAACAGACACTTTGTTGAGAAGTTAAAGAAGTTACATCTTCAACCAGATGGATCATTTAAATTGAAGAATAGTCTAAGAGATGTTACTGTTCCACCAGAATGTTATAGTAGTGATGACTGGTTAATATATCAAGTTGGTAAGTCATATACATTGCCTCTTCTTGCTCTAAATCAAAGACTTGCAACTAGACCAGATAATAGACAAGAAGCAAATAAAGATGAAGAAGTATATGATGAAGTAGTTGCTCAATATCATAATAAGATCTATGATATACTGGCAACAACATGTACTAGAAAATGGTGGGAAACTCAGAGTAGTAAATTTAATGCGGATGATATTTTAAGTTGGGGTTCTCCTGTGCATAATGAAATGATATTAAAACTACCACAGTATGATAAGAAGATATGAAGTTAAAAGGATTACCAAAAATAGTATATCTAAATGCTAAACAGGATAGTGTTCAAAATCAATTAATGATTGAGCACTTTGATCACTATGGCATAAAAGATTATATCAGACATGAAAAGAAATATACTACTCAGGTTAAAGATTCATCTTCTATAAACTGGAATGATATATTATCAGATGATTATTCTGATGATGGTGCTTGTAGATTTGTTACGGGGTCTTTTGATCATTCATATTTACTTGAAAATGAACTTGCATTAACTCTGGATAATTATGATGCAATAGTTAATTGGTATGAAAATACTGATGATGAAGTCTGTATTATAATGGATGACATTGTTAGATTACATACGTCTAATTATTGGATGTTTGATTGGGAGTATGCATATAAAAGACTTCCTTACAATTGGGATTGTATTCAATTGTTTGTTAATTCTGCTAGTCAGAAAATTCCTATGAATTTACATCCTTGGCAACGTGAACATAGATCTACTAGATGTTATATGATTAGTAGATTGTTTGCTAAGAAGATTAAGAGATTCCATTATCCTGATGGTAAATTTAAACTTCATTATAGATGTAGAGATAAATCAATTCCTGCTAATGATTATGGTAATATTGAAACTACTTTGTTTAATTTAGGTAATACATATTTGTTGCCTTTATTTAATTTGGATGAGAATTTTTTACAGTATGATAGTGAATATGATGTAAGATTATGTAGAGATAAATTATCCTCAGATGCTATTGATTATTGGTGGTCTCAAGTTGCTGGTAATTATTCTTTAGATGAACAATTCAGCTATGGTAGAGATAATGAATATGAGATGGAAGTGACATTTGATATGAGAGCAGATCATGTTCATAAGACTAGAGAAAAGATATTGTTATGGATTTAGATAATAAATTAAAAAGTATGCCAAAGGTATATTACTTTAATCTGGATAATAGAACAGATAGAAGGAAGTATATGGAGAGACAGTTTGATAATTTTGGTATTGAGTATAGTAGATTATCTGGCACAAAGTATTTGGGATCTAAGATAGATGAATGGAATCATTTGATTGTGGATTTTGATGAATATACTTTGTTACCTGCTATTGCTGCTAATGCAATATCACATCTTGAGTTTTTAAAGAAGTGGTATAACGAGACTGATGAACCACATCTAATATTAATGGAAGATGATTATGATCTAAGTCTTATATCAAGGTGGCATTTTGATTGGGATTATTTAATGGAGAGACTTCCCTATGATTGGGACTGTCTTCATATGGGGTTTGAGAATCCAGAAGGTTTGCCAATGTACCTTCATCCCATACAATCTGCACATGATTTTGGACCAATTTTAATCCATAGAGAATATGTTGAAAAACTTATAAGTCTTCATTGTGATGGAGATAGATATACATTATTAAATACTGTTGCTAATGCTGCTTGGAATTCTGGTGAAGCAGTTGCTGGATCTGGAACTGTAGATTATTTTATGGTTCATCCTGGTAGAACATATTGCATACCATTAATATCAATTAATACAAGTTTTGGTAGTTTTGAGGATAATAGTTTAATTCAAAGTTATTATCGTGATGGTGGAGATTTGAAAGCAAGGAATGCTTATTATTTTTGGTGGACACATGAGAGAGATAGGTTTACCTTAGATGATTTTTTTACTTATGGAAATGCTATAGATTCTAAGATGACACTAGACACAGACAAGTTTTTGCATTATGATATAAGTGGTGAAATGTATAAACTTTACGGGGAACCATATTTAAACCGTTACAGGACAAAATGACTGTTAAGAAATTTGCTTTTGCTGATAAATTAAAGCACATGCCACATGTATTGTATACCAATGTGAGGGGTGAAACTGGTAGAAAGCATTGGATGGAATATAATATGAGAGTTCAAGGTATTAGATTTACTAGGATAGAACAACCTCCTATTAGAGAGATGCCTAATGATTTTCATAAGAAGTTAGTTGGAGATTATTGTGATAAAAGTTCTATAATAATTAATTGGTATTCATCTCAATTACTAGATCTTCTACGTAAATGGTTGGAGGATACTAAAGGTACTGGTGAACCTTATATCATTTTAATGGAAGATGATTATGAGTTGAGACTTCAAGACTTCTGGCATTTTAGTTGGGAGTATATGATGGAGAGATTGCCATATGGATGGGATAGTATTCAGTTAGGTTTTGAGTCTCCAGATGTAGTTCCATTTTATTTGCATCCAACTAGACCTGAGTATTCTTTAGGTGCAACTTTAATGAGTAGGCATTACGCTGAAAAATTATTAGATCTGCATTACATTAATGGTAAGTATAAGTTTGATTATACTATTGCCAACTCTGTGTATATGAATAGAGATTCTGGAATACATGATGGAATGAGTTATGATCAGACTTCAGGATCACCTGATTATTTTATAGCACAGTCTGGTAATTGTTATTCTATTCCTATGATACCTATAGTTCCATACTTCTCTGGAGTCAGTGATCATGGTGGTAAGAGTGATGGTTCTTGGCAACCAAGACCTAGTTTTTTAAAATGTTATAAAGCATATGTTGAGTGGTGGACTCAGGATAGAGATAATTTTACTATTGATGAATTTTTCACTTATGGTAAAGATACTGATATTCTTATGCAGAGAGATATCTCTCAGTGGAGTGATAAATATTTTTTAGATAAAGCTGAACAAGAGAGAAGAGATTTTCTCTATGAAAATGGAGCGGTGATGGACAATCATGGAATTAAAGGATAAGTTATTTGGTATTCCCAGAGTCTATTATTTTAATAAAGATTCTGATGATTTTAAAAATGAACATATGGATCGGTGTCTAAGTAATTTAGATATTGACTATGATAGAATAAGCACATCTAAGTATACGCAAGAGAATGTTAGTGAGTGGAAGCATCTGCTTTCAAATAAGAATAACTATAAACTTCCTGTTGGTGTTGCTGGTTATTCTATAACTGTTCTTGAATTCTTAAAAGATTGGTTAAACACAACTGATGATAATCAATTGGTTATCATGAGAGATACTGTTGACTTTGATCTTTGTTCAACTACTCTACAATATAATTGGGATTTTGATTGGAAGTATATGATGACAAGACTTCCATATGATTGGGATTGCTTTCAATTTGGATTTGAGAATGTACATTATATTCCTTTTTATCTACATCAAATAATGCCAGCAAGCACCTTTGGTCCTTCATTGCTGAATAGAAGGTATGTTAAAAAACTTGTTAGGTTACATTGTAAAGAAGATAAGTATGATTTAACTGGTAATATTGCTAATTTAAATTTTGGATTAAAGTCAGGAACGATTGATTATTTTATAGGTCATAATGGTAAGACTTATTGTATTCCTTTATTCCCTAGTGATCCAAAGTTTTATCCTAGAGAAAGTAAGAAGTTTAAAATGGTTAGAGCATGTAAAATAGCATATCATGATTGGTGGTCTAATGATGCTAGGAAGTATTCATTAGATGAGATCTTTACTTATGGTAAAGGTAATGATATTAGTATGGTTAGGAAGACCATGAATTATTATGCTTGAGTATGATAAAGGACGATTAAGAAATTTTCCACATATCTATTACGTTAATCTTGATAATAGAAAAGATAGGAGAATTTATATGGAAGATCAATTCCAACAATGGAGGTTGGAATATACTAGGGTGTCTTCAAGTAAGTATGCAGAATCTAAAGTAAAAGATTGGTCTCATAAAATAGATGGTAAGTGTAAAAATCTTCCAGTCTATGTTGTTGGTAATGCTATTACACATCTAGAGTTTATGAAGGATTGGTTGAGTAAATCAACTGATCCTTTCTTGTGTTTAATGGAAGATGATTATGATTTAAATCTTATTCAATATTGGAATTTTAATTGGGACTATTTGATGAATAGAGTTCCTTATGATTGGGACTGTCTTCAAATTGGATTTGAGTCCACAAAGTTTATACCATTCTTTTTACATCCAAAATTAAATCATAGTTATTTTGGACCTGTTATCTTACAAAGAGATTATGTTGAGAAGATATTAGACCTTCATTCATCTGGTGATAAGTGGAGATTTTTAGGTAAGATAGGTGATAGTAAATTTAATAATACTGCTGCTACAGTTGATTATTTTATAGGTCATACTGGTCGTACATATTCTATTCCACTAATTACTACTAACGATAAACTGACAAGTGGAGAAAATAGTGTTACAATAAACAGAATACACCATACTAAGTCTAGGAATGCTTATTATCATTGGTGGGCGAAGGAACATAAAAAATTTAGTTTAGATGAGTTCTTTACCTATGGAAAAGAAAATGATCACAAAATGGTAATCTCTACGTTATGACAATGCTTGCTTCTAATGAATGGGGAAAATTAAAGAAGGTTATAGTTGGTGTTGCTGACCATGCAGTTATGCCACCAGTTGATACGTCTTCTCGTACTATTAACTATGCTGGTGTTAAACCAAAGAAGAAGTTATTTGGTTATGGTGATGAAGAGTATCTACCTATAAAAGTTGGAGCATTTCCTGAACAAGTTATTGATGAAGCGAATGAGGACTTAGAAGTTTTTGTTAAGTTCTTAGAGGGTGAAGGTGTAGAGGTAGTACGTCCAAAAAGAGAACCAACAACATATTATAATTACTGTCCTAGAGATTGTGTTTTTGTCCATAGGAATTTATCTTTAGCAACTCCTATGCCTTTAAGATCTAGAAGAGGTAACTGGAGAGCAATGAAGCATTGTCTACCAGAGACTGTAGAGATACCTTGTTCTTATATTGAGGAATTATATAATGAGGATTGTATTGGTAATCCAGATGTCTTAGCATTGAATGAAGTTACTCCAGCATTTGATGCTGCTAATACTCTTAGAGCAGATAATAATATTATCTACTTAGTATCTAATAGTGGTAATGTATTAGGTGCTGAGTTATTGCAACAACAATTACATGACGCAGGATGTGATGCAGATGTTCATTTACTCAGAGATGTTTATTCATACTCTCATATTGATACTACGTTAGTATTTTTGAGAGAAGGACTTATACTTGCAAATCCTTCTAGATTAAAAGATAAAGATCAGTTGCCAGGTCCATTTAAAAAATGGGATGTTATCTATGCACCAGAGGCAGTTGATATTGGATCATATAATGGATATAATAATATGTCAGTGTGGACTAATATGAATCTTTTTAGTATCAATCCAAACTTAGTTGCTCTTGAAGAGAATCAAGAACCAACTAGGAAGTTACTTGAGAGTCATGCTATAGAATGTGCAATGTTACCAATGAGACAACAAAGAACTTTGAGTGGTGGATTCCATTGTGTAACTCTTGATTTGGAGCGAGAATGAATATAGGTTTTATTGGTCTTGGTAAACTTGGCATGCCTTGTGCTGAGGAGATTGCTAAGGCAGGTCATTTTGTATTTGGTTATGATGTTGAACCTAGAGATACATCTTTAGTAGACATTCAATCTTCAATTAAAGATGTTGTAAGTAAATCTCAAATAATTTTTATTGCTGTTCCTACACCACATGATAAGGAGTATGATGGTAGTCAACCATGTATGAATTTGGAACCAAAAGATTTTAATTATAGTATTGTTGAGAGTGTATTAGATGAAGTTAATAAGTACGTAGATAATCAATTAATTGTTTTAATCTCTACAGTTTTACCTGGTACTACAAGAGAAAGATTTACACCAATGAAGGGTAGGTTTGTTTATAATCCTTATCTAATTGCTATGGGTACTGTTGCATTTGATTTTACAAATCCAGAGATAGTAATGATTGGTACTGAAGATGGTACTGAGACTGGTGAT
>Ga0163180_10000491_pt1 | contig 22853 bp, 13 predicted proteins | sample AtlANTMetagenome_2_FD_109647 | JGI IMG/M metagenome (GOLD analysis project Ga0163180, IMG submission 109647) | Marine eukaryotic phytoplankton communities from the Atlantic Ocean - Atlantic ANT 4 Metagenome | ecosystem: Environmental > Aquatic > Marine > Oceanic | place: North Atlantic Ocean...
AGCCAAGGCACAGCCATCGGTCGCATTTCAGATCCATGTTCAGCGGTTCAAGCTGACCGGACACACACTCGAGACCCTGCACAAGCTCTCTGCTGCGGGCCAGTTGCCCAGCGATGAGCGAACAGCCAAGGCGCTGCAGTGGGTGGCCTCCGAGGTGGTGGAGAGCGTCGCCCGACTCGATGCACACAAGGCCTTTGAGCGACTTGATCAGATCAAGGCCAAGGATCTCCAGCTGTATCGGGACATCGTCGGCGACTCCTGTCACGCCCTGAGAGGCCTACAGCTTGCACTCGGTGAGGCGCACCTCAGCCTTCGCTGAGTCCGAGCTTGTTGGCCCTCACCGACATCATCATCTCGGACACTGCTGCAAGCTGTCGCTCAGTCCAGATCCGAAAGAACGGGATCTCACCTCCGTCCAGTCCCTCTGAGAGAGCAAGCGAAGTATGTCGTGCAGCCTTGCGCAGAGGCTCATTCTCTGCGTTCTCCGCGATCACAGACACGACATCCATGGCCAAGATCCACGTCTTCCTGCCTGGACCTTCCATGGCCTCGGTCACACTTCGCTTCACGATGTCCGCGATGCGGCGGCGACGGCTGTCGTCATTGGGGGCCACCTGAGAAGTCAGCGCAGTGATGCACTCCTCAACCGCCGGACCACTGGCCTGTTCATCCAACCCAAATACCACTCGGGTGTCGCCTTCGGTGAGCGCATCCACCTCCGCCATCGCCCCCCGGTCCAGCGCCCTCTCCTGGCGCTGCGTTGGATCAAGCAAGCGGGCGGAGTTCCGGGTCGCTTCGGGCACACTCTCCAGCATATGACCCCAGCCACCGGGCGCTCCCCTGCCCCCTTCCGAGAAGGCCCGCTCACACAAGTGGAGCGCGATGTGGAACGGGACCTCAAAGAGGTTGTGGTCCTTTCGGGCATTGGCAACAATCTCACGCGCACGCCCCCGAGCCACGTGCGCATGATCGGAGTCTTGGTAGCCTTGACCCGCGCCCGCCACTCCAGCACAAACACATGCACCCCCCTCTGAGTGAGCGATCACGATGAAGGGAAAGTAGCCATCAGACTGCGGCAGTCCAAGAAGACCCACCGGAGGCATGACCTCGATGACCTCCTTCTCCAGGGTCCAGCCCTTCGACGTTGAGGGGACCTCATCAATCTCCTGCCCGGAACTCTTCAGAGCATGTAGCGCGCGGCCAGCCGCCTTCCGAACACGCTTATCGCTGGCCTTCTTGGTCCTCTGAAGGTGGGCACTCAGGCCCATCAGTCGAGCGGCCTCCACACCCAACAGAGCGGCATCCAGCTCCAGCGCATCGGGGGCCGACGCCTCAGCAGCCAGCCAAAGAGCGACCGGGTCATCCCCAGCCTCACCAGCCTCTATGCTCTCAAGCAGCAACTTGATGGCTGCGGGGTCGACACCTTTCATCAGCTCTGCTTCCGTCGCTTTGCCGCCACCTGATTCACGGTGATTGCCGCCATGTTTACGATGTCATCCACGGTCGATCCCAGCGCCAGAGCATTGACGGGATGAGGCAAGCCAACCAACACCGGACCCACAGCGGTAGCGCCCCCCAGCTCCCGAAGCAGCTTGTAGGCGATATTGCCACTGGAGAGGTCGGGGAAAACCAGCACATTGGCATCTCCAGCGATCTCGCTAAACGGAAAGTCTGCCGCTGCACGAACCGGATTCACAGCCGTATCCGCCTGCATCTCGCCATCGACCCGCAGGTCGGGCTCCATCTCGCGGAGCAGACGAGTGGCCTCTCGCACCCGATCAACATCCGGCTGGCCTCGCCCCTCACCAAAGTCCGAGAAGGACAGCATGGCCACCTTGGGCTTGTCGCCGAAGGTGCGGCACACCGCAGCCGTATTCCGCGCGATGTGGCACAACATCTCCGCATCTGGGCTCACATTGACGGTGCAGTCGCCAAAATACAGCCGACGGTTCTTGAACAGCATCACATAGACACCGCTGATGGCATCCGTGTCCTCCGAGCGCCCCAGCACGTGCAGCGCCGGACGAATGGTGTCGGCATAGGGCGTGGCCAGCCCACCGAGCAGACCATCTGCATCGCCCATGGCGACCATCATCATCGCGTATGTGGTGCGGGCCCGAAGCGCCTGACGAACCGCCTGCATGGTCATGCCCTTACGCTGCCTTCGCCGCCACAACTCCTGAGCATAGGCATCGAATCGCTCGTCCTCCAGCTGCTCAACAATCTCAATTCCAGCCAGATCCACCTTGTGCTTCTCCGCCCGGTTGAGGATCTTCCACTCCTCACCGACCAGCACCGGATGGCAGATTCCTTCATCGACCAAAATCTGTGCCGCGCGGAGGACCTTCGGGTGAGCACCATCGGGAAACACAATCCGCCTGCCCTTGCCTCGCGCCCGGTTGATGAGGGGGCGAATGAACTCCTTGGACCGCTCCAGCAACTGCTCAAGCTGCCCTCGGTAGATGTCCATGTCTTCGATCGGGCGGCGAGCAACACCGCTATCCGCAGCCGCTTGCGCAACCGCCGGGGCCACCCACAGAAGCACCCGCGGATCAAAAGGCTTGGGAATCAGGTAGTCGGCACCAAATTCCAAGTGACTCAGCCCGTAGGCCGTCAGCACCGTGTCTGGGACATCCGAACGAGCCAGGTCTGCCAACGCACGGACACCCGCAACCTTCATCTCCTCCGTGATCTTTCTGGCACGACAGTCCAGTGCACCGCGAAAGATAAAGGGAAAGCCCAGCACATTGTTGACCTGGTTCGGAAAGTCGCTCCGACCCGTGGCGACGATCGCGTCGGGCACCGCCGCCTTGGCATCGTCGTACATGATCTCAGGGTCGGGGTTTGCCATTGCGAAGATGATGGGCATCGGCGCCATCGCCTTGACCATCTCCGGCTTGAGCAGCCCACCCACACTGAGCCCCATGAAGACATCCTTGCCTGGCAGGGTATCGCCCAGGCTGAGGCGCTCCCCGTCCTGCGCAAACTCGAGCTTCTGTGCACTGAGGCCTTCGCGGTCCTTGGTGATGAGCCCCTTTGAGTCGCACATGTAGATGTTCTCGCGAAGGATACCCAGCGACATGCACAGGCGTGCAGTGGCCACAGCGGCCGCACCGGCTCCAGAAAAGACAAGCGTGGTCTGCTCGATTCTCCTGCGACTGAGCTCCACAGCGTTGAGCAGCGCCGCTGCCGCGATCATCGCCGTTCCATGCTGGTCATCGTGGAAGACGGGAATGTCCAATTCCTCTTGAAGCCGTCGCTCGATCTCAAAGCAGTCCGGCGCCCGAATGTCCTCCAAGTTGATCCCACCAAAGGTGGGCGCGATGGCCTTGACCGCAGCGATGAATTCATCCACGGACTCGGTGTTGACTTCGATATCAAATACATCGATGTCGGCGAACTTCTTGAAGAGATTGGCCTTGCCCTCCATGACCGGCTTTCCAGCCAATGCACCGATATTGCCCAGCCCGAGCACTGCCGTGCCATCGGTGATGACAGCAACCAAGTTGCCCTTGGCGGTGTAGTCATAGGCCGTGTCCGGATTTTCGTGAATCTCGCGGCATGGCTCGGCCACTCCAGGCGTATAGGCCAGTGACAGATCTCGCTGACTCAGCAGCGGCTTGGTCGCCGTGACTTCAATCTTTCCTGCTCGACCGCGTGAATGGTACTCAAGTGCTTCGCGCTTCTTGGACATGTCGCCCTCCCGGGAGCCGGATTGTAGTACGTGAGGAGCACCTGCGGGGCAAGCACATCAAGAAAGGCTCGACCACCGGCTTTGCATACAGACAAGCGGCCCGACGCCGAGGCGTCGGGCCGGTCAAGGGAACCCGTAAGCCGAGTCCTGTTCCGCACCTCAGTCTCCCTCGGTGCGGCGACGATCATTCATCTAGGCCTGCAATTGCTCACAGGCTCAAGCAGCCAACCCGCAAGCTCGGGCGGGCCGCCCTCAAACGCTTCGCTTCTTGGCCTTGCTCCAGGTGGGGTTTACCTGGCCGCCCCTGTCTCCAGGGACGCCGGTGCGCTCTTACCGCACCCTTTCACCTTCACCCTGCCCACAAAACGTGACCAGGGCTGTCTACTCTCTGTTGCACTTGCCTTCGGGTTACCCCGACCGGGCGTTACCCGGCACCCTGCCCTATGGAGCCCGGACTTTCCTCCCGTCGCATAACGACCGGCGATCGCCTGGCTTCCCTTGACCAGCGGTACCTATGCCTCGTCGACCTCTTCGTCCACTGCAAGCACATGGTATCTGCCGCAGCCTCTGCATGTATGGACACGGCGTCCTGACCGGAGGTCCACCGGCACCTGCGCGTTGACCGTCATCTGGCAGGCACTGCAGCTGCCATTGATGATCGGTACAACCACCTCGCGATTGCGGCGCCTCAGCTCAGAGTAGTGGCTATGCAGATCCCGCGGAAAGTCCGCCCACTGAGCCTGCCTCTGGGCATCAAGCTGCTTGAGCTCTTCCCGGATCTCCGTGCCGACCTTCACCCACCGGGCATACTCCTGAGCATGCTTCTGCGTGGCAGCCTCTTCATCCGACTGCAGAGCCGCGGCCTTCTCAGCCAGCCCATCGCTCCTCTCCATGCACTCCATCACGCTGAGCTCAAGCTCATCCACCTTGGCGGTGCACTGCTCGAGCTGCTTCTGCACGGTGAGGTAATCCAGCGCGCTGCCGCCCTTGAGCAATTCCGCGGAGCGGTCACGCCGGATCACGTAGCGGTCAAGCTCTCGCTGGAGCCCACGCTCGGTCTCCTCGACGCGCTTGATCTCCTCTCCGACCGCCACGCGATCAAGCCCCACCTCCTCAATGCGCGCCTGCGCCACGCCCACTGCCTCCTTGAGAGACCGCGCACGGGCTTTGGCTTCGTCTGCCGATCGATCGATCTCCCAGAGCGCTTGAATGAGCACCAAATCGGGATGCAAGACAACTCCTTTGTGGGGGTGGGCCCACCAGGGCTCGAACCTGGGACCCTCCGGTTATGAGCCGGGTGCTCTGACCAACTGAGCTATGGGCCCACACGGCGTTGAATAACCGGTTGTTCCAGCCGCCAAGAACAGATTCCCGACATCAAGTGCAGATGTTTTCCATCACCGCGCTGCAGTGCCATGTTTTCGGGTGCCTATGGACCCGAAAACATGTTGGCCGGGGCGCAGCCTGCAATCCTTAGTTCTCGATGAAGGAACTCAGACGCTTGCTGCGCGATGGATGCCGGAGCTTCCGCAAGGCCTTGGCCTCGATCTGGCGAATCCGCTCTCGCGTGACCTCGAAGTCCTGACCGACCTCTTCGAGGGTGTGGTCCGAGTGCTCACCGATGCCAAACCGCATCCGCAGAACACGCTCCTCACGTGGAGTCAGTGTCGCGAGCACCTTTCGCGTGGTCTCTTCAAGACTGTGGGTCACCACATTCTCGGATGGAGAAGACATGTTCTTGTCTTCGATGAAGTCACCCAGGTGTGAGTCATCCTCCTCACCGATGGGTGTCTCGAGACTGATGGGCTCCTTGGCGATCTTCTGAATCTTCCGAACCTTGTCGACCGGAATCTCCATCTTGTCTGCGATCTCTTCGGGCGTGGGCTCCCGGCCCATCTCCTGAACGAGGTGACGCTGAGTCCGAATCAACTTGTTGATCGTCTCAATCATGTGCACCGGAATCCGAATGGTCCGAGCCTGGTCCGCGATCGCCCGGGTGATCGCCTGGCGAATCCACCACGTGGCATAGGTGCTGAACTTATAGCCTCGTCGGTACTCGAACTTCTCGACCGCCTTCATGAGGCCAATATTGCCCTCCTGAATCAGGTCAAGGAACTGCAGACCACGATTGGTGTACTTCTTGGCGATGCTGACCACGAGTCGAAGGTTGGCCTCGACCAACTCCGACTTGGCTTGCTCTGCCAGTGCTGTTCCTCGGCGGAGGTCCTTGGAGAGGTAGCGCAGCTGGTCCCTATCCATGTTGACCATCTCCTCAACCTTGCGGATCCGGCGCAGCTCGCGACGTACCCGGCTGTCGAACTCGGCCCACTGCTCGACGGAGATGCCCGTGTCCTCGACCACACTATTTCCGCCCTTCTCCGGAGTGCGTCGCACCTTGCGGATCATGCGGCGAAGGTCTCGAACTTCCACGTTGGCGTCACTGGCCACTCGGGCCACAGACCGCTCACAGCGCGCAATGCGGTCCCATGCTTGCTGCAGGTCCACACAGACCATCTGAACCACACGATTGGCCACCTCAATGGTGTCCATCTTGGCAATCATGATCAACTCAAGCGCATCCAAGCGCTCTTGAACCTCACGCTGCCGCTTCTTGCTCTTGGCGCGTGCAAACTCCGTACGGATGCCCTCTCTCTGCGCCACCAAGTCCGTGACCTCATTGAGCAACGCCTCGATTGAGAGGCCCTCAGACGTCTTGACGCGCCGGGGCTTCTTGCCGCCACGAATGGCCTTCTCACAGCGCTCTTCCTGCTCGATGTGAAGAATGCCGAGGATACGGAGCGTCACCGGTGAGGTCATGAGGCCGCGGTGGACAATGAGCTCGCCCTCCTCGATTCGCTTGGCGATCTCGATCTCGCCTTCTCGCGACAACAGCGGAACGGTTCCCATCTTCCGAAGGTAGACGCGAACGGGGTCGTTGCTGCCACCCGCCGCCGCTGTCGCAGGCTTGGCCTCTTCCTGCCGCCCTTGCCTCTGGCCAGCAGCCTTGACCTTATTGACGACCTCGATGTCCATCTTGGAGAACATGATCATCACATCATCCAGCTGGTCCGCAGACACCAGATGAGTAGGCAGGATGTTGTTCATCTCCTGGTACGTGACGTATCCACGCTGCTTCCCCATGGAGATGAGGCCTTGAATTTCCTTAAGATCCTTGTCTTTTACCATTCTGCAACCTCAGCACCAGCACTCAACGGGGAACGTGCCATGGACGCGGTGGTGCTCCACATCCTCAGCGACAACAACAACTCAACTCGGGAAAATATGGAGAGACGGCAGACAGACGTCTCCGACGGTTGCAATCCAGCACCGGTGGGAAAATCAGTAGGATTCGGATTCACCTGGCGAAACGGGACCTGATCGCATTCTTCCTCTCTTGGAGGGCCTGGCGATCTCTCACCAGACTAAAATAACTTGACGTGTCATCCGAACTTGTGCAACCGGCAATCTTCCTTTCCAGGCTTCCCAGGGCCTCTTCAATGTGCACAAGCTCGAGCTTTATAAGAATCTGCCGTGCTGCATTATCGGCATTGTCACTGGTATATAGCCCATCTCTTGCCGCAGCCTCGAGGAGCACACGGGAGAGGTCTTCATCCTCGAGAAAATGCAGAATTTCAGGTAAATTCTTGCCCTCCATCAACAATGCAAGCGCCTCTCGCGCCGGATCATAGTCGGTCACTATTGCCGGATCGGCGGCGGCAATCACAGGCGCGACAGTGCTCGGATGGTGCAACAACAACCAGAAGAGATGGTTGAGCTCTCGCGTGCCCTGCCAACGCATGGGCCGGGCTGGGCCGACCCCCCCTTCTGCGCGAGACCGCCCGACCAAGCCCCCGATCACGTCCTCCCGAATCCCCAGCGCACTGGCAATCCGAGAGATCACCGCCGCCCGTGCTGCCGCCGGATACTGGCGCACCACGGGGGCGAGATCATCGACAATGCGCTGCTTGCCTTCCGGTGAATTTCCGTGGGTCGCACGGGCCCTGCGGAGCACCAGCTCAAAGAGAGGCTCCGACTGGCCAAGGACCGACTCAAACGCCTCGGGCCCCCTCGCCTGAATGAACGCATCGGGATCCTTGTCCTCGCCAAGGCTCATTCGCTTTGGCTCGATGCCTGCGGTCAAGAACAACGGCATGGATCGAACCGCTGCGCGCACCCCAGCCTCGTCTGCATCGAAGAGTGCCACCACCGTCTGAGTCAGCGGACGAATCAGCTTCATGTGCTCCGGCGTGAGCGCCGTACCGCAGGTCGCAACAGTCTCCTGAAACCCCGCCTGATGAAGAGATAGAACATCAAAATATCCCTCGACAACCAGCAGACGACTCTTCTGCTGCACCGCCCGCCGTGCGTGCGGGAGGCCATAGAGAATGCTCGACTTGCGGTAGATGCTGGTCTCTGGCGAATTTACATACTTGGGCGCATCGGCATGAACAACGCTTGATCGCTCTGCGACAGACTCGAGAATTCGGCCTCCGAAGGCGACAACGCGGCTACGAGCGTCCTCAATTGGAACGATCAAGCGCCCCCGAAAGAGATCGTACGCCCCCTGCCGTCCCTCCCGGCGCTGGCGCGCCAGTCCAGCATCGACGATCAGCTTGGCGTCATAGCCCTTACCGTGCAGGTGATTGATCAAGGCATCCCACGTGTCGGGCGCGTAGCCCAGGCGGTAGGCCGAGATGGTCTCGGGGCTGATCCCTCTTTCGCGCAGGTACTCTCGTGCAAGATCCGCATCCGGACGTGTCTGAAGCGCAGTCTGGAACCACTGACAGGCCGCCTCACACAGCTCGTGCAGGTCCGCACGCGCGCGAATCCTGCGCCTGTCCTCATCGGTCAGCTGGCGCTCCTCGATGGTCACACCGCAGGTCGCCGCCAACTCCTTGACCGCATCGACAAACTCCAGGCCCCGCGTCTTCATCACAAACTTGAAGACGTCTCCGCCTTCCCCACAGCCAAAGCAATTGAAGATCTGCTTATGGGGGACGACATTGAAGCTCGGCGTCTTCTCCTGATGGAACGGACACAGCCCCTTGAGGCTGCTCCCCGCACGCTTGAGCGTCACGGTCTGGCCAACAATCTCTGCGATATCGATCCGGTCCCGGATCGTCTCAATGATCGCTCGATCAATCGCCATCGCCTATACGGCAGCTGTCGCTGCCGGAGCCTTACCCGTGGTCACGCGGACATCATCCGGTACGCGTGCCACCTCGGCTCCAAGGGTCTTCAACTTGTCCACCAGGTGGGAATAGCCCCGATCGAGGTGGTACAGACGCAGCATCTCTGTGCGCCCCTCGGCCACCAACCCGGCGAGAACCAGACTGGCACTGGCACGAAGATCCGTGGCCATCACCGTGGCCCCCTTGAGATCTCCACCCTCCACCATGGCCTGGTTGCCTGCGATCTGAATCTTGGCCCCCATCCGGATCAACTCAGCCGCATGCATGAACCGATTCTCGAAGATCGTCTCCAAGACCTCGCTCGTCCCATCCGCCTGGGTCATCAGCGCCATCCACTGCGCCTGCATGTCCGTGGGGAATCCAGGATGCGGAGTCGTCTCAATGCTCACCGGACGCAATGGTCCACTGCGACTGACGCGCACACCTTCATCGGTGACCTCCACCTCACAGCCTGTCGCCTCAAGAGCCTCAAGCACTGCGGACATTTCCTCAGCAGGAGCCCCCTTGGCCATGACATCGCCGCCAGTGATGGCCGCCCCAAGGAGGTATGTGCCCGCCTCAATCCGGTCGGCGAGGATGCTGTAAGGCCGCCGGGCCGGGCGAAGCGCAGGCACCCCATCAATCTCGAGGGTGGATGTCCCTTCACCACGAATCCGAGCACCCATCGAGCGCAGGAAGCGAACCAGATCGACAATCTCTGGCTCCGCTGCTGCATTGCGGATGACGCTCTCACCCTCCGCGAGCACAGCGGCCATGAGGATGTTCTCCGTTCCGGTGACAGTCGGCATGTCGAGATTGATCTCGGCGCCAACCAGCTGATCGACCTTTCCACGAATGTAGCCACCATCCAGCTCAAATGTGCACCCAAGCGCCTCGAGGCCCTTCAGGTGCTGATCGATGGGTCGCGTACCGATGGCACAGCCACCCGGCATGGAGACCTGCGCACGACCACACCGGGCCAGCAGCGGTCCGAGCACCAGCACGCTCGCGCGCATCTTGCGGACCACATCGTAGGGCGCCTCGGAGAACGCCACTCGGCTGGTGTCCAGGCGCACGCACTCCGGCCCCTTGCCGTCTCCAACCAAGGACGGGCACCCGATCCGTCCAAGCAGAGAGAGCATAAAGCTCACATCCACCAGCTCCGGCACATTGTGCAGCTCGTGCTCTCCTGGGGCGAGCAGTGTCGCAACAAGGATGGGTAGAGCAGCGTTCTTGGCGCCACTGATCTGCACGCTGCCGCGCAGCGGGTTGCCGCCGTCGATGATGAGCTTGTCCATGAAATCGTCCTCGGGGACCGTAAGGTGGGAGATGAGCAAGCTTTCTCGACGACCGCGAGAAGAACCCGCTCGATCCCGCGAGCCAGGGATGCGCCGACTCAAGGAAGCCGGTGTTCACCTCTTATGGCAGGCCCTGTCCATGGGCAACACGCGCAGGCGGGTCCATGACTCCCACCTGAAGACCCTGCCATCCACGTCGGAGCCCACACTCGGATACGCTTTGTGTTGTGCCCCGTACAGATGCCCGCTCCCCGCTTGCCACCGATCTCTCCGGCGATCTACGAGGCGCATCACTGATCGGGATCGCATTTCGGGAGGCGGACCTTCGCGAAGCTGATCTCAGCTGCGCCAACCTCATGGGATCGGACCTCACGGGCGCACAATTGCACCTCTCGATCGCACACGGCGCGAGAATGCGCGGCGTGACACTGACCGGCGCCAAACTCCAAGGGATTTTGGCACGCGACGTCGATCTGGAAGGCGCGATTCTACGAGATGCAGACCTCCGAGGAGCCAACCTACAGAATGCCGTCTTGCTCGAGGCCGACCTCCGGGGTGCCGACCTTCGGCATGCCGATCTGAGGGGGGCGGATCTTCGGGGCGCGATGCTCGACGGTGCAAAGCTCGAAGACGCCTGCCTTGATCTAGCGGACCTGGCGGGCGCATCGGTCACCGGAGCGCAGTTGGAGGGCGTCAGTGCACGAGGCACACGCATCCGAGGGCTCGATCCGACCGACGCGCTCGTTGCCGCACTGAGAGCCGCAGGCGCACAAGACAGACCGCCACTGGCGCTCGGACGGCTGACCTCCGCAGCGATGAGCCTGGTCTGGAGCTCGACACGTGCAGCCCGCGTTCTCGCCCACACCGCCTGGACCCAGAGCGCTCCCGTTCGAGCGCGGGTGCGCCCCGCACTCGCTGGCCTCAACCGGCTGGGCACCCCACTGTGGCGCGCACTGACGCAAGCAATGGGTGCAGCGGCCGCGATGGGCCAGCGTGCGGGGCGCTCCGTGTGGAGGGGCGCAACCCGCAGCAGCGCGAACATCCGCCTCTCTTCAAGTGCGCTGCTCAAGCGCGTGGCCCAGAGCCGCGCGGTCGCAGACCAAGTTCGACGCGAGGCACAGACCCGACTTCGCAAGATGGCGGTCGAACGACAGGCCAGAGAGCAGGCACGCGCAGCGAGAGCCGCAGAAGAACGAGCGCAGAAAGCCGCAGCGGCACGCGAACGTATTCCCGGAGGGCCGGGTGCCGACCTCCGTGGCAGGGATCTGCAGGGCCAGCGACTGGCATTCGCCAGTTGGTCGGAGGCCGATCTACGGGACGCACGCCTGGATGGCGCAACGCTGGACAAGGCCGACCTCCGAGGTGCACAGCTAAGCGGCACACGACTGATTGGCGCACGCCTTCGAGAGGCGGATCTAAGCAGTGCCCACGCAGCGAGTGCCCAGCTCGAAGGAGCCCGGCTAAAGGGCGCGCTGCTGATTGGGCTGCAGGCCGCCAGCGCCAACCTCGTGGATGCGGATCTGAGAAAGGTGGACCTCCGAGATGCCGACCTCAGCGGCGCCAACATGACAGGAGCGGACCTGCGCGGCGCACGCCTGGGCGGCGCCAATCTGCAGAATGCAAACCTCACTGGCGCGCGCCTACCCGACGTCGACCTGGTGGACGCCATTCTGGATGGCGCCACCCTCGAGCAAGCCGACCTGGCAGGTGTTCGGTGGGCTGGCGCATCGGTCCGCGGAGCCGATCTCGCCGGCGCACTCGGCCTGACGGGGCGCCAACGGGAAGCGCTACGCGCCGAAGGGGCCACGGTTGAGGACGTTCACCTCGAGCGAGTACTCGGACAGCTGGGCGCCCGACCCGTACAGGCCGCAGCGGCCGTGCTGGCCCTGGGAATGGGCGCGTACCTGGTGGCTCGATTTGCCGCCTCGGACACCGTCGATCCCGCCCGACTGGAAGTGGAAGCCAAGGAGCTACGGACATCCGATCCAATGGCGGCCAGCAAGCGATACGTCGAACTCGCCAAGCTCTCTCGGCGCACCGAGGATCGCATCGGCTACCTCATCGAGGCGTCGGTTCTGGCCGATGGCGCAGGTGAGACCGAGGATGCAGAGGCCATGCTTAGAGAGGCCGTCGAAGCATCCGAGGAAGTCCCGGCGGTCGCGCCGGAGACACGCCTACAATTGGCCACCTTCCTCTACGGACATCAGCGATTCTCCGATGCCCTGGAGGAGGTCGAGCCCCTGGTCCAGGTGGTGGACCAGCCCACAGAGCAACGTGCCAGAGCCATGCTGCTCTACGAGCGCACCCGACGCTCGCTCGGCCTGACCGACGATGCGCGTGACGTGGTCTTCTCCACCATGGGTGATCTTCCGGAGACCCAGGCCGAACTTCGACTGGCTCTTGCAGAGCTGCGGGCCAACCAAGGCGACAGCCCTGGTGCGCTGGCCGATCTCGATGCCGCTAGCGCACTCGACTTGCCCAGCGATATCGGACTGAGGCTGCTGGCCGCACGTGCCCGGGTGCACGACAAGGCCGGGGATCTCGGACAAGCTCTCCGCACCTGGGACCAGGTCAAGCAGCAAGCACAAGCGGGCTCCATCGCACGCCAAGCAGCCCAACTGGCCACTGCAGATCTCCACCTGCGACAAGGCCGCAGAGGCGAGGCACAAGAGACCCTAAAGCAGCTCCTGGACTCCGGAACCGATCCAAGGATCAGGGGCCGAGCACTGATCGTGCAGGGCCGAATACACGAGGCGGAGAAGCTTCGAGATCTCGCGGTCACAGCCTACCGGAAGGTCCTGCAGATCGAGCGCTTGGACACCGACACCGTCGAGGAAGCACGAATCGCACTGGCCAGCCTGGTGCTCGACCAATCGGGCGCGGATCAGGCGGAGGCCCTCCTGGCCGATCTGGCACCCGGCGCCGTCACCGAGGTGATGGCCCATGCACGCCTGGGAGAGGCTCGACAGCACCTCGACGCAGGCGATGCCGAAACCGCTCACGGCGTGTATGAAACACTTCTTGCAACCGACACACTGCCCAGCCCCGTCGAGCGGGCCGCAAAGGCTGGAATGGGCGAAGCGCTCGCTCAGATGGGCGAGCTTCAGGATGCACTCGATATCTGGCGTGCGCTGCTGGCGGCCGACAACAGCACCGAAGAGCGCATTCAGCTCGAATTGCTGCTCGCCAACGGGCTGCTTCAGGGCGGGAAGCGCAAGGAGGCGGCCACGGCTTTCCGCTCCCTGGCAGACTCCGAGAATTCCGAGGCACGCGTCCAGGGTCTGCTGGGGCTCGCCGAAGTCGCTAGAGCCGCAGACGAGCGGCAGCGTGCCCGGGCACTGTACCGACAGATCGCAGACCGATTCACGGACAGCACCTGGCGGGTTCGAGCCTTGCAAGAACTGGCAGATATGGAATCGGAAGACGGTCGCGGAGAGGAGAGCCTCGCCATCCGAAGAGAGCTGCTGGCGTCCCTTCCTCCCAGCCACCCCGCAGCACCGCAAGCACGCCTTGCCCTCATCGGCTCCCTCTTGGCCGCGGGCAACAACCAGGAAGCCGTTCGTGTCTGCCAGCAAGCGATCGGCGGGGCACCGAGCGCCGACTCGGCGCGGTCCGCGCGGGTTGCTTGCGCAGAAGCGGACGAACGAGCCGGCCGCTGGGCCGAGGCCTGGACGGCCTATCGTGAAGTCTTGGACGATCCTTCCACACCCGGAGACATCGTGGTCGACGCTGCGCTCGGAGCCGCCAGGGCCGCCGACCAGACCAGCGGACCAGCCGAGGCGGCAGCCGTACTGAAGCTCGGGCTCTCTCTGACCGAGAGTCCGGCCCAGCGCCTGCCTCTGCTGGCCTCGAGGATCCAAGCCCTGCGACGAGCAGGCGATGAGGCAGCCCTTCGCGATGCCTCCCTGGAGCGAGACACCATCGCGGAGCAAGTTCCCAATATCGCTTGGTCGGCATTCCTTGAGTCGGCAGGTCAGTCGCGCAGTCAGGGTGCACCCGACGACGCGGCCAACCTACTGAACAAGGCCCTGGACCTCCCCCTGGGTACCGAGCAACGCGCACGCGTCCTGGTAGAGCTGGGTGGCGCCCTGCTGGACATGAGCGATCTGGATGGCGCGGGCCAGCGATTCTCTCAAGCTGCCAAGCTGGGAAATGACGACCCCGTCATCTCCTTTCACGCCGGCATGGGCAAGGCGGAGATCCTCCGTCGCAGTGGAAATCCGGCGGATGCAGCAGCCCTGCTCGGCGCCCTGACTGCACCCGACGATGAAGAGGACCACGCCCTGCTTCGAGCGCGGGCACAGGCCATGACAGAGGCCGGCGACCCCGAGGCAGAGGCCACCTGGCAAGAGCTCGCACAGGCTGCAGAAGCGGACCCCGGCACACGCTACACAGCTCTCAGAGGCCGAGCGGATGCGCTGCTCTCGCAGGACAAGCCATCGGAGGCACTCCCCCTGTACGAGGAAGCCGAGCGCATCTCTCGCGAGCCATGGGAGCACGGCTGGGCAGCCCTGGGCGTAGCGGAGACGCAGGCGCAGCTGGGGGATCTCGATGCAGCGGTAGCCGCCTTGGACACCCTTCGGGAGCACAGCGATCCAGAAGTACGAATGCAGGCCTCCATCCGACGCTCGCAGCTGGCAGCTGTCGCCGAAGACTGGGACACCGCACTCTCCGCGCTGCCATCCAATGAAACCACCGAGATGGGAGCCGCCTGGGATGCATCCATCACAGCAGCCAGGGCCGGCGCACTCGTGGGTGCTGGAGACTCCGATGGCGCCCAGTCCGCCTACAAGGCGCTGGCCAAGCGATGGCCCGACGATGAAGAAGCCTACCTGCCCGCCTGGCTGGGCTTGGCGCAGCTCGCTCAAAATGAAGGGGATGATGCCGAGGCGCACCGCTGGGCGAGGAAGGCCTTCCGAAGTGCGTCGGACCCTGGATACCGCCGACAAGCACGGGACCTGGTCAAGACACTGGACAGTGACTGAGGCGCCCCCCCTGTTCCTCCAACCGCCCGCCATGTAGGCTGGTGATGCGCAGGGGGAGAATTGAGCTCAGACACCGATACCGTTGCTGATCCAGTATCCATCGATCAGACAAAGGACTTCGACAAGGAAGGAAAGAAGCCGTGCCTGGTTGTGCTCACCGGCACGGAAGCTGGACGGGTGATTCCGCTGCTTCCCGGATCCCACACCATTGGGCGCACCCTGGACACGGGCATCGTGATTCCACACAGCAGCGTGTCTCGACATCATGCGGAGATCATCGTCCGAGGGCTCGACCGTGTCTTTGTGAAAGACTTGGGCAGCACCAATGGCACACGGGTCAACGGGAAGCCGCTGCCAAATAGTGAGCCGAGGCCCCTTCAGCCCGACGACAGGATTCGCCTGAGCAAGCGCGTCATCCTCAAGTTCAGCATGCAGGACCAGATCGAATCCGCGCTTCAAGACGGGCTGTATACATCCGCGATGCGCGACGGCCTGACAGGCGCATTCAACAAGCGATTCTTGCTAGAGCGCCTTGAGGAGGAATTTGCGCACGCCTCAAGGCACCAACGCCCACTCGCTCTTCTGGTCCTCGACATCGACAAATTCAAGCGGGTCAATGACACCTATGGCCACGCTGCGGGCGATCAGGTCTTGGTCACCATCTCTGAGCTTATCCACGCCAGCCTCCGCACGGAGGACATCTTTGCCCGGTATGGTGGAGAGGAGTTCGTCATCCTGATGCGTGAAACCGAGCTGAAGACAGCCACAAATGTCGCGGAGCGGATTCGCACATGCATTGCAGCCGAACAAACCGACTTTGAGGGCACCCCGATACGGGTCACTGTCAGCATCGGCGTCACAGCCATGCCCCCCGTCCGAGTGGGCTCCACGATGGAACTTTTTGTGCGGGCCGATCGGCTGCTGTACCAAGCAAAACAAACGGGCAGAAACAAGACCTGTCCAGAAGTCGCCCAAGAAACTTGAAGCGGCAAGTGCTTGCGAAGCACGATCTTACCGGGCACGATACAATCCGGTCCTGGCCACGGCCACTGTGAGGATTGAATGAACGCGACCCGACTTGTCCTGATGTGCTCCTTTCTCGCCGCCTGCGAGGCGACCGATGTGTCGACCAAGGCGCCCGACGACGAAGACACCGGCGGAGGGGGAGCCACATCTGCCCCTGTCGTGTGGGAGAATTTCCACCACGAGACCTCATCCACCTTCTCGGGCGCATACACCGATGGAAGCACCGTCTGGGTCACCTCAACCGATGGCACCACCTGGATGCGACAGGACGAGACCTGGCTGAACCTTCCAATCGAGACCGATGAGGAAGAACTCAACGGCATCTGGGGAAGCGGAAGCGGCAACTCCCTGAAGATGGTCGCGGTTGGAGCCGACGGGATCCTTGCAGAGTGGAATGGCGAGACCTGGGAGGTTCAGTCGAGCAGTACGGCGATCTTTCATGCTGTCGACGGCCCCTCGATCAATGAGCTGATCGCAGTCGGCGGAGGTGGCCCCTGGGACAACCTCAGTGGGGATTGGTCCGCACGGCAGATCGAAGGCGATCGCCTCTCGCTGAACGATGTCTGGTTTGATGGAACCACCGCGGTTGCAGTCGGAGATGACGGCGCCATCGCCTGGTATGACTCCGAGAGCGATACGTGGACTCCCGAAGAGCACCCCTCAAAGCTCAACCTGTACGGAGTGAGCGGAAACAACGGCTCGGACATCTGGGCGGTCGGTGAGCAGGGACTGGTCCTGCACTACACCGGCTCAGACTGGGAGACCATCGATATCGGCACACGCACCAACATGTGGGCGGTGTGGAGCCCCAGCGTAAACCTCGCCTTTGCGGTGGGCGCCAATGGAGCGGCCTACAAGATCCAGGGCAGCATCGTTGAGCAGCTGAACACCGGCGTGAACGAGCACCTGTACGCGGTCACGGGCACAAATGAGGTCAACGTCTGGGCAGTGGGCTCCAAGGGTCTGGCACTGAACTACACCGGCTCAGACGACTAAAGAGCGCTTAGAGAGCAATCCCAAGGGATGCACTTGCACCGTACTCCTGGCCCACCAGGCCCTCCAGGCCAATGGTGAGACGGCCAGTCCTGCGCCAAGGCAGCCCGAGCGGCTCCGAGGTCAGACCAACGCCCATGACACCAGAGACTGGGCGATCGGGCGACAAGGGAACCTTCAGGAAGAGCTCGTCACGCTTTGTACCCAGCGGCCATACCGAGTGGCTCCAGTACCAACTCGACTGCGCCCCCGCCCAGATCGACACGCCATCTTCTGCATCACCGATCACGCCCACGAGGCTGCCGGTATAAATCTCGTAGCTGGACACCTCGGGATCATCGCTGGAGACAAGACTCTCGGCCTCTCCGCGGTCCGCACGGGCATTTGCCGCCAACCAAAAATGCTTGCCCAACGGGACAGCCGCTCGGACTCCAGCAGCCCAGATACGTCCCTGACCCCGATAGTCCGCAGCCTGGATGCGCTCCTGCCCCAGCCCAAACTCGCCGTAGACACCCACCCCCTTGAACAGGGCCAGATGGAGGCCACCTGTCAGGGCGGTGTGTTGCCAGTCGGCACCACAACCACTGCTCTCCTCGCAGCGCCCATCGGTCTCCTGAATGGTACCGGTGCTCCCCCGGACATCTACCCGCACCCGCCCCATGCTGGGCAGAGGAACCGGGTCACCGACTGGAGCGGCCGAAGCCGGAGCGATCAGGAGAGCAACCATGGCAGGAATACTGAACACGCCTAAACCCTACTCGACCGGAAACTGCAGGACCAATTTTCCTGTGGTCTTGCCCGTCTGCATGGCCGCATGCAGCTGCCCAGCCTGCGAATACGGCACAGCCTGACTCACTCGAGCCTTGAGCTTGCCCTCTCTGCCCCATTGCAGGCATTGGTCAAACAGATCGCCAAGGATGTCCATGCGATCCCAGAGGAGCAGCACATTGAAGCCGGATACCGTGCGATTCTCACTGATCATTGGGAATATGGAGAAGCGAGGAATCTGCGAGAACTGCCACGCCAGCTTCAGCCAGTTGGGGCGCTTGCCGGCAGGAGTCATCGTTCCCAAGCCGTAGCTCACGATGCGGCCATTGGGGCGGAGGAGGCCATAGCCTTCTCGAACATATCGACCGCCAAGGGCATCAAAGACGAGGTCGACCTCACCGATCTCGTCACGCACCCGCTGATCCCAGGCACCCTCCTTGTAGTTGAGGACCAGCTCACAGCCCATCTCTTCAAGCATGGGGAGCTTCTCATCACTGCCCGCAGTACCAATCACCGTGGCACCCAGAGCGCGCGCAATCTGTACAGCAGTCGACCCGACACCGCCTGCTGCGGAGTGGATCACCACCCGCTCCCCTGCCCGAAGCCGGCCGACTTCCAGCAAGCCGTAGCCTGCGGTCAGAGCGGCAGCAGGAAGGGCCGCGGCCTCCTCCATCGTCCAGCCATCAGGGATGTGTCGAACTCGGCTCGCGTCGGCCAACAAGCCGCCCTGATACCCACCAAAGCGACTGACACCGAGCACCCGATCGCCGGGCTGGAAGCCGGTGACGCCAGGGCCGATGTCCACAATCTCGCCAGCAAACTCAAAGCCCGCGACGAAGGGAGGTGCAGGCGCATGCTTGTACAGACCCAAGCGGCAGAAGACCTCTGCGAAGTTGATTCCAGATGCATGGACCCGAACACGAACCTCGCCCTGCCCAGGCCTGGGCACCTCAATGTCCTGGACCTCCAGCACCTCAGGGCCACCGTACCGCGTGATCACAACCGCAGGAACCTTCACATCACACCCCCAGATACACGAAGGGCCTGCTCCGCATGATGCGCAGCAGGCCCCCGTTGTGCAAGTAGGTTTACTTGCCCCAGCCGTAGCCCATCATCGCGCTTGAGCGATACCAGCCATCGACAGGAGTGGCGGAGTCGCCAGCACCAGGAACCCACTCTGCATCGTCAGCGATGAGACCATCGGCAGCGATCGGCCACACGAAGGTGTAGTTCGGGGTGCTGAGCTCGGTCTCGCCGGTCACGTTGGTGTACAGCCAGCCCATGCCGACCTGACCCGCCCACTCGGGGTAGGTGTCCGCGCCAACCCAGTCAGCCAGGTCGTCTTCGAACGCGCTGTCGTTCATGGGACCAAAGCCCATACCCCAAGCGTACGCGTCCATGAACTCGTCGCCGGACACGCCGAGCTTGAAGGTCACGGCATCACAGCCGCCACCGTACAGCTCCCAAGACACTGCGGAGTTGTCGATGCCGAAGAGCATATCAGTGTAGCCCTCCCATCCACTCTCGCTCATCACGGAAACGGCAGCGCTGACATCGCCAACAACCTGGCAGACGTAGTCAGAGGAGCCACCGGAGGCGCTGTAGTTGGTCTGGTCCATGAACACACCGGTGAAGGTGTGGGGCATGTCCACGTTCTCGCCATCGGCACCGACCATGTAGGCGGTAGAGGGCGCGCCATCTACGAACGCACCTTCCCAGGTGAGGTAGAAGAAGTCGATGTTGACGTCAGCGTCGGTATCGGCGTCGGTATCGGCGTCGGTATCGGCGTCGGTATCGGCGTCGGTATCGGCGTCGGTGTCCGCATCCGCATCATCCGAGTCGTCTGAGTTGAAGCCGTCATCAGAACCAGAGTCGTCCGACTTCACGGTGAAATCACAAGCGCTCATGGCGACAGCACCGCCGATAAGCATCCAAGTATATGCCTTCATTTTTGTTCCCTCAGTTTTGGGGTAGTTGAATGGTCGAGTGCGATGCAGCACACCACACAGGGCGGCCGGACTTTAGTGGGCCCTGAGTCCACCCGCAACCCAAAATCGCAGGCCAGAAGGCAAATTACGCCAATTCCAGGACCTTAGTCCGAACAAAAAATGCTCAATCCTCGACATTTAGTCGAGGTTCAACATGGGTACGCACCGCCTGCTGCACCGCTGCAACCACGGCAGGCATCTCGATCAACCCCGCCCACAAGACGCCAAAAACCACGATCGACAAAAACAAGCGCGCACGAACCCAGCGGCTCGATTTCTGAACCTCTGTGGCGATGGATGGATGCTGCGGACCGCTCAAAGGTCGAACTGCACGCCCTGCGCCAGGGGCAGGTCACGGCTCCAGTTCAAGGTACATGTCTGACGCCGCATGTAGGCCTTCCAGGCATCACTGCCCGCCTCGCGACCGCCACCAGTCTCCTTCTCTCCACCGAATGCACCGCCAATCTCTGCACCGCTGGTCCCAATGTTGACGTTGGCGATGCCACAGTCGCTACCGTGTGCAGCAAGGAAGCGCTCAGAGGACCGGAAGCTATCGGTGAAGATGGCACTAGAGAGCCCCTGCGGCACATCGTTCTGCCATCGGATCGCATCTTCCAGGTCCTCGTACTCAAACACATAGAGAATAGGCGCGAAGATCTCATGCTGGCAGATGGGCATGTCCGGCTTGGCGCGCACGATAGTGGGCTGAACAAAGCTGCCCGGACCATCGACGGGCACACCGCCACAGAGGATCTCGCCTCCCTGCGCTTGGATGTCCTTGAGGCCCTGGGTGTACATCGCCACCGCATCGTCATCGATCAGCGGCCCCATCAAGGTTCCTGCATCCATCGGGTCGCCGATGGGAATCTTTCCGTAGGCGGTCACCATCCGCTGCGTCATCTCCTCTGCAATGTCCTTGTGGAGGAAGACGCGACGCGTGGACGTGCAGCGCTGGCCGGCGGTTCCGACAGCCCCAAATGCCACACCACGCACGGCGAGGTCGAGGTCTGCATCGGGCTCAACGATGATCGCATTGTTGCCACCGAGCTCCAGCAGGCACCGACCCAGTCGACCCGCCACAACCTCGTTGACCCGGCGCCCCATCCGAGTGGATCCTGTGGCGCTGATGAGCGGAAGACGGGGATCGGAGATCATCGTCTCCCCCACCTCTGAGTCACTTCCAATAATGAGACCGAGCAGACCACTAAAGCCGTGGGCCTCCAGCACCTCATCACACACCTTGTGGGTGGCAATGGCCGTAAGCGGACTCTTCAATGAGGGCTTCCAGACCACAGCATCACCAGCAACCAAGGCCACCATTGCATTCCATGCCCAGACTGCGTTCGGGAAATTGAAGGCAGTGATGCAGCCGACGACACCAATGGGGTGCCACTGCTCGTACATGCGGTGCCCGGGACGCTCCGAGTGCATCGTGAGCCCAAAGAGCTGTCGAGACATCCCAACCGCCAAGTCCGCCATATCGATGCTCTCCTGAACCTCACCGAGTCCCTCCGAGAGAATCTTTCCCACCTCCATGGTCACAAGTGCGCCCAGATCATCCTTGTGCGTGCGCATTGCCTCGCCCATCTGACGAACGATCTCCCCGCGCTTGGGAGCTGGCAGCTCACGCCAGCGCTCAAACACAGTCTGCGCGCGGTCCACAACCACATTGTAGTCGTCCACACCAGCGAGCCGAACCTGGGCCAGGGGCTCTCCTGTTGCCGGATTGTAGGATGTGACAACCTCTCCATCCAGCTCGGGCAGGGATGCTCCAGCCCAGGCGCCGGGGTTGATTTCCTTGATGCCAAGCCGCTGCAGGACTTCGTTCATGGCTACTCCACGGCCCTATTGGGCCTATCGGGGGGGGGCGCGCGAACTAACCCGGACCCGGTCGCTGCGACAGGGTAGGCTTTCCTTGGAGGTCCGATGTTGCTGCCACTAATGATGACGCTGACTGCCCTGGCACAGGATGCCGTGACCCTGAGCACCCTGCACACGGTCTACGCCGGGGGAAAGCCACCCGCGTTGATGATCAAAGCCAACGTGGACACCACTGAGCTTGAAGTCGATGTGACCTGCGGTGGCGTACGACAGACCCACTCAGGTCCTGTGGCAGCCCAAGATACCGTCCGACTGGAGTTCACTCTGCCGCGCGGTACGCACATTTGCTCGGGAACACTGGATGGACGATTCAGCGACGGGACCAGTGGAAATATGCCGCTGGAATTCAAGGTTCAGGTGCGAGCAAACCTGGAGTTCGTCATCACCAAAGATGACCTCGACATCGATGCCCAGTACCTCGACGCCCGACTCAATCATCCGATTGAACAGCTCATGGTGGAGGTGTTCGGTCCAGGAGGCGTCGCACTCGGCTCTGGTGTGGCGCCGGCGGATGTGGGCAGTACAGGACCCCACCGCGTCCAGTGGGACCAAACGCCCGGCGAGGTGGTACAGCTGCGGGTGACGGCCCAAACCGCAGATGGAGAGACGGGCATCTACAACCTCTGGCCGTGGAGCTACCAGGTCCCCCATGAAGACCTCAACTTCGCCAGCGGAAGCGATGAAGTGACTCCGGAAGAGGCCCCCAAGCTTGAGGAGGCCATGGCCAATATTCAGGCGGTGATCGAAAAGTATGGAAAGGGCGTGGGTGGGTTCCCCATTCCAATCAAGCTGTACGTCGCCGGCTACACGGACACCGTCGGTAGCTCCAGCAGCAACAAGAGCCTCTCGACCCGACGTGCCAAGAGCATTGCCAGCTGGTTTCGGGCCAATGGCTTTGAGCGTCCGATCTATGTGCAGGGGTTCGGTGAGTCTGGATTGATCCGCCCCACGGCGGATGAGGTGGCCGATCCGGCCAATCGACGCGCACTGTACATGCTCTCAGCACAGTCTCCCGGAACCGGCCCCCTCATACCAAAGGACGACTGGCG
>Ga0163180_10000493_pt1 | contig 22803 bp, 32 predicted proteins | sample AtlANTMetagenome_2_FD_109647 | JGI IMG/M metagenome (GOLD analysis project Ga0163180, IMG submission 109647) | Marine eukaryotic phytoplankton communities from the Atlantic Ocean - Atlantic ANT 4 Metagenome | ecosystem: Environmental > Aquatic > Marine > Oceanic | place: North Atlantic Ocean...
ATTAGACCCGTTTCAGCAAGAGCAACTTCTAAAGAACTTTACATTCCGTAACGTTGTTGATTTATTTAGTATACTACGGTTTCCCACCCCTGTCAAGCCCTGTATTCTTCCAATCTATCCAGCACTCTATTTAAATATTGGTGTGTCAAAAAAGTTATACCCTCAGAGTATCCTTCACAATACAATTCATTCTTAAGTTTGAGAACATAGCACTTTATTTCATCTCTCGTAAGTTCGTTTCTTGGCATACAAAAAAACTCTGTCCTTTATATAGAACAGAGTATAGTGTTATTTTACTGGAATGTAAGCTAGTGTTAGGGTTCCCCCACCTGGAGTATCATCGTCATCATTCACATCATCAGTCATAAATGCTGCCCAGAATACGAACCCACTTATTGCCATTGATGCTATTAATAACATTACCATACTCCTGGAATAATTTGACCAGTTGTGGCATAGGCACCAATTGCTGCCATAATACCAAGCATTGCTGCCCAACCATTAATACGTTCTGCTTTTTCGTTCATTGACTTGCTCCTTAATATTTTGTTCTTGTGCTGCTTGATAAAGATATCCCATGTAACTAAGAGAAACTGATACACCAATAATAATTCCAAAGGAATATATTACGGCAAGAGCAGAACTCTTTACATCTTCTAAAAAGGATTTATCAAACATCAGTCGAAGAGTGCTTCTTCTTTTTCTGTTTCTACGACCACATCGGACGTAGCATAGGAAACACACAGAAGTGCGAAACCTGCTTCAAGTTGCTCATCATCAAGGAAAGATTGGTCTTCCTGATCAACTGTGCCACTTACCAACTTACCCGCACACGATGAGCAAGCACCTGCACGACATGAGTAAGGAAGGTCGATACCTTGCTCCTCAGCCGCATCAAGAATGTACTGATCGTCAGGAACTTCGATGGTAGTTTCGGAATCGTCGGGAGCGCGGAAAGTAACATTGAAAGTCATAAATTTTTTTTAGTAAATGCTTGTTATATAGCAATCAAAGGATACCAAAGAACAGTTTACCTGTCAAGGCATAAGACACGATGGCGGCAACAAATCCCATCATGGCAGCACGACCATTTAACTTCTCTGCACGCTCAGAGTAAGTTTCTAGACCATATTTCTCTGCATCTTCCTTAGAAACGTACATTCTGGGTTCTAATGCCCACATATTCTGTTGTCCGCGCTCATTAGTTGTTACAGTCATTTGCGTTTTGTAAAGAAACATTACATAATTATATAGCAAAAATAAAGAGGGGTCAAGCCCCTCTTTGTTCGGATATCATAACATAATGAGTATTATTACTTATATTTTTTCAATTTTTCAATTTCTTTAATAGCATATATCATCTCAAGTTGAAGTTTTGATATTTTTTGCTCATGTTGCTTAAGCCAATCATAATTAAATGTTTCTTCATAAACTTCATGCTGATGACCCCCATCAACATTATATCTATCAACTGCCCATTGAGGAGGTTTTGAAGTTTTCCAAGGATATAAAATATATTCCAATTCGGCAACTATTCCCCATAATAAAACTCTTATTTTGAAAATAAATTTAATCATTACTTACCTTCAAAACCCGGTGGTAATGATGAAAAATATGGATCATAGTCAAAAATTGCATCCCAATCTTCTATGTCAACAGCACCATTTTTCCAAAAATTCCAAAGACCATCATGACTTGACTTGTGAAATACATCAACATGCGCATCATGAATAGAAGAACCCAACTCAATCTTATAAAGAAATAGGGGGATGGCAAATGTATTACCAGAATTATAAATTAAATCGTCGGCAACTGCTCTTGGTTTAACACCATTGTCAAGTTTATACTTATCACCCCTTACATGAAGATTCATAAGTTTTTGTGCATGATGACGAGTAATCATATAACAAGCTGTAGAAAAATCATTTACAAACCTACGATGCATTTTTAAATGTACTGTAGCAGGATTAATAATTGCTAACTGCACAACATCATAGTCATATGGCACTTTACAGAAAAAATCTTTCCAACTAAAATGCCAATGAGAAACTGTTGAAATATCACAATCATCTTCCATAATTAAAGCACATGGAGAATCAGAATTCTCAAGAAAATGTTTAAGTGCTTTGAGATGAGAAGTTACACATCCGACTTCACCCGAAGACATTCCATCAGGATACTTACCTTTTAAAATTTCTCCAAGATCTCTACCATCTCTACCATCATATGCAGAAATACGAGTATAATCTTCAATCTCCCAATACTTAAACTGTTCTTCCATATATTCTTTTCTTTCTGGTTGCTCATCCAGATTCAAATAATATATGGGAGGAAGACCTTTGAGTTTGAATGCTGCTTTATTCTTATCCATTTATCCAATCAATAATATCAATTTGAGGTTTCCATCCAATGACTTCACCTATTTTATCTATATTTGAAAGAGTAGTCTCCATTTCACCAGATCTTTTCGGAATATATGTTTGATTGTTTGAAATACAATCTGCTATTTCCTGAATTGAATAATTCTTTCCAGATCCAACATTAAATACTTCACCACAATGATCCCCAAGAGGAGTTATTGCAGATAGATAATTTGCTTTAACAACATCTCCAACATAAACAAAGTCTCTTTTTTGAGTTCCATCTCCAACAATAGTAAGAGGTTCTCCAGATTTTTTTTGCCTCTTAAAGATACCAACTACAGGAGCATACTGACCACTTGTCGGTGCTCTTTCGCCAAATACATTAAAGTATCGAAGACACACTGTTTCCAATCCATATAAATCGGTATACATCTTACAAAACTTTTCACCTGCAACTTTAGATGCAGAGTATGGATTAAGGCAATCATCTGGTTGCGTTTCTACATTTGGATAAGGATTATTACCATATCCAGAAGAAGTTGTAGAGTATACAAACCTCTTAACTCCTGCTTCCCTAGCACACTGAAGCATTACTGTAGTTCCTACACAATTTTTAGTAACTGCTTCAATAGGATTTTCAATTGCTGGTTGAAGTCTTGATTCTGCTGCAAGGTGAAAAACATAGTCAATATTTTTCATCCACTTTTTTACCAAATTATAGTCAGTAATATCAACTGTAGATCCAGTAGCTTGATCATGCCAATAAAATTGATCATTATTGGCACTTTCATTATCAAGACATACAACATCATGACCCATATTGATTAGATACTCAACCAAATGAGAACCAATAAAACCTGCACCGCCAGTTACTAAACATTTACTCATCTGCTAAAACCTCATGAATAGAATTATAAATTTTTAATTTTAATTTTGTGGTTGAATAGTTATGAGATCTATCTAACCAAACAATATCTATAGGTTTATCTTTACCAGTATAAGAACCATCCCTATAGTCATCTCCCAAAAATCTAATATCATAATCTTCAAGATAACTTAAAAATGTTTCTTCTGCTTGATAAACTACAATATCATCAACATACTTAATAGACCTAAGTATTTCCTTTCTCTCCTCCACATCATGAATCGGTTTTAGTTTGTGTGGTCTTGCCATAGAAGGATCTTCATGAAGAGCTACTGTAAGATGATTACAATGTTCCTTTGCTTCTTTAAACAATCTAACATATCCTGGATGAATAATATCAAATGCACCAGCAATAACTCCCTTTTTAGTTGGTAAAGTTTTCTTCCAATCTTCTACATTAATTCCCTTATCATCAATAAAAAGGTCTGCTGTTGGTTTATGAAACATAGGTTCAAGTTCATGATACTTGACTCCCCATTCCTTTAGAGAATTTTTAGTTAGTTCTGTCCAATCTTTACCAGAATTTCTACCTCTAGCAGTCATGATAATAATATAATTTCCTTCATCACAGAGACGATTAACTGTTTCTACCATAAAAGGAATTGGTGTCGAATCCCAGTATCTTTGACCATGACCATCTGGATCACATGGTGTATCGCAAATAGTTCCATCCAAATCAAAACAATATTTCATACTACTCCATGAAGAAAAATTTGATGTACGCATTCAACAACACCATAATTCTCACTATCAATATAGTAATTCCACAGTGCATTTTTTGATCGTGTTCTAAGACGATTATTTGAATTAAATCCAGTTAATACACCATAAGCAATTTCATTATCTTCACAGTATTTTTGACATTTCATAATGTTTTCTGATTCACCACTAGAACTAATTAAAACTACAAGAGTATCTTTTTCTACATGATACTCCAAATACTTCATATATGCATTATCATGACCAAAATCATTGACCATCATAGTAAGCATAGAAGGATCGGAAAATACAGATACTTTCTTATTATGAAATTTCATGTAGTCTTGAGAAATATGAGAAGCAACCGAATTACTTCCTCCATTACCAAGAATTATAATTCTATTAAATGCATCAAAAGATTTTTTAAATTTAAGAAACTCCGATTCTATATGAGCTCCTTGCAAAGTTTTAACATATTCTTTAAATGGATTCACCAGATACACCATCCACTGTCAAATTAATTCTAACACTATCTAGTTCAGTAGTCAATTGCCCCTTTTCAGAAAATGTCAAAAAGAATCCACCATTACCAGCACCACATAACTTATGTGCCAACACTGTTGGATTCTTTTCCAGTTCTTCATCTATTTGTCGAACTCTCACATTTTCTGTGATGGTAGAACTAGTTTCTTTTTTTTGTTTCCAACTATCACCCATTAATTGAAAAAATCTTAGTATATCACTATCAGCAATTGATTCATGTGCAACATCAACAATATCCAATAATGGTTTTACCTTATAAAGATTATCAGTAACACTTTTCAAAACTTTTTTAGAATTTCTTGTCACCCCAGTAAAAAGAAGATTAATATCATACTTATCAAATAAATCTGTTGGGAGAAACTCATACTTAATACGATAATTATCCATAAACTCTATTCGTTTAAATCCACCTATACCACATCCATAAGGGTCTTGGTATCCACAATAAGGATTAAACTCAACTTCAAGTTGATGTGCCAACTTACAAATATCCGTATCTGTCATCTCCTTCTTTAAGAAAAGACAACATGCTTTAATGAGACTGATAATATAAGAAGATGAGGAGGCAAGACCACTACCTTGAGAATATGCATCACTAGTAAGAGTAACTTGAATTGGTGGCATATCAAAATACTCAAGAACTACCCTTACTACATCATTTTGTATCTCGGCAATTGAGGATACTTCTTCTCTTCTAGAATAATTGATAATATACTTATGTTGATCTTTATTAAATCCAAACTTATCTTGACTAAGAGTCACATAAGTTTTTAGGTCTGATGTAAAACTAATAACCGATCCATATCCATAATGCTTTACAAAATATGGATTATCAGTTGATCCGCCAAATAATGATATTCTTAAGGGGCAAGATGAGATAATCATATATTAAGAAAGTAAAATTTGTTTTTTGTTATGGGGAGAATGAAGAATATCACAATCAAAGAAAAAATTCTCTGAGGGCATGTCACCAGGTTTTGCAAAAGATGGTGATAAGACATGAAAATTATCTAAGTTTTCTATTCTATAACGATTTAAATAACTTTCGTCATGAGCAAAAGTAACAATATCGTTTTCTAAATCTTTGATGATTCTTTGATCCAAATCTTTCATCATATTAAAAATTTGAGGAATCTTACCACCCCAAATACATCCTTGAAGATATATATCATCCATCTGTTCACTAATTTTAACAGATGATAATGAGTTAGGATTTCTCTCAAAAGGCAAATCTTTTTTATGATTGGGAGAATAAACACTCATACCAATATTTTGACAAGGATGCGATACACCAAAAAAATCTTTTTTATCATCAAAAAAGTCTGAATATGTTATTGTTTTGGATTGACAAATCATATCTCCATCAAAATATACGTACCAATCATAATCCTGAACAAGTTCTTCCAATTTTAAAATTTCACCAAATCTTTTTAATCCACCTATACTATGATATGTGGTATATAATCTATCAACAATTTTATCTTGATTAATGTTTTTATCTTCCTGAGTATTGATTACTTTAACGTTATCAGGAATATCATCACCTAGTTCTCCATCGGTAAAAACAAAAAATGTTTTTTCACATTCAGGAACAAAATATTCATTAAACGAATAATAATAATCCGGAAAAAATTTTAAATAATTTCCTGTTCCAATAAAATTTATAGCTATTTTTTTCATATTACCTCCCAATTTTTTAAATAAAGATCTTTTGTATTATTTTTTTCATTTGGAAACCACTTCTTAGGTGCAATTACTTTACCACGATTAGCTAACCATGCTGCCCACCAAGAGAAAGATGAATTGGCAATAATAAAATGAGAACACATAGTCATTAAACATTGGTCAATGTATCCATTACTATTCTCAGAAATCATAAATCGATCATCTTGAAATAAATTTTGTTTATGACACCACTCAGGATCATCAGAGAAAACAATGACTAAAATATCATCATTAAATTTACTAAGTGCTTCTTCATAATATGATAAATTTAGAACAAGATGATTTGAATTTGTCAAATAATCTTGTCTGCGAATATGTAGACCAATAACCTCGGCACCCTCAAGACTATTAATCATTTCTTGACATGGTTTAAGTATTTCATCTTTAAAAGTAAAATCTTTTCTTATAATTTTTTCAACATTTTTAAAATACTTTTCGGATTGAAAAAAACCAAAAAGACTTACCCAATTGAACGAATCATTAAAAAACTTTTCATTATAATGAAAAGTTTCTTCACAAATTACTGGTCTATCAATATCAAGTATCTGAATATTCATAGGATTGACAGTTTCCATATTAAAACAATCAAAAAGTTCTGTTCGGTTTGGATTTCCTAGACCATCATCAACAGATTCTTTATAAAAAGGTAAGCAATAATTAACTTCCTGTTTTGCCGAAATACCCCTAAGAGCAGCGTATTGAAACATTTGATTTCCAATACGACCAAGCCTACCAATATAATTAAATCCTATCATTTAACATTCTCCACAATAAGTTTGATGTTTGGTAAATAATATTTCTCAATCATATTTTCCCACTTAAACTGCTTTGAGTATTCTAAAATTTCATCTCTATGATTTATTGAATACTCTCTATTTTTAATTATAGAATATTCAACAAATTGAATATCATTAATTTTAGATTCAGGAATTATCGTAATGAACTCTTTACTTTCATCTAAATTTGCTTTACCCCATTCAGTAACTACGACACCAAGACCAGCAGCAAGTGCTTCCATACAAACAAGTGGATGTGCTTCACCATCACTTAATAAAACAAGATTTCCATAGTTGGTAAGTTCATTATAAAGAGTTTTTTTATTCCATTCTCCAAGATAATTTTTTCTAATATCAAATCTACTATCTGCTAAGTTACCAGCAAACCAAAGACTATTAATACTTTGAAACATATACTGCCGCTTTCGATAATCAATCTTAGCAAGATAGATACTTCTATCATACATTTTAGGATTATTAGAAACTTTAAAATGATCTATCTTAACTCCATTTGGGTTTAAGTATAATTTATCTGATGGAATGTTCATTTCATTTTTATATACTTTTTTTATTCCATCAGATAAACAAAAGATATTAGGTTTAATTTTAGAAAACAATTTAGATATTGAAGAATATCCTCCATAAAGTTCAGGTCTTTCAAGATACCCAAAGTGACTAGTAATTGCCTTAGGATATTGAATATAAGGATATAAACTTATAAAATTATCATAATGTATATGAACGAAATCAGGTTTAAATGCATTTACTTTTTCAATAACTTCAAGTGGATTTTGAGTATTGATAATATTAGCATCATGACCTAATGATAATAAAGTATTATAAGTATCCCATATTAAAGTTTCAATAGCACCCCAACCAGATGGTGGAATACTCATTTCACCAGGACCAATAAGAATAATCTTCATTCTGTTTCCTCAAGTATCTCTTTATACTTTTTTATAATATTACTCCAATCAAAGTTATCAAAACAATATTGTCTGATTTCCTCTCTCATAGTCAAAGAAACTTTTCTATTCTCCTCAATCTTTTCCTTTAGATAATCAGTATCAGAAAGTTTATCATCAGGAATAACAGTGATGAAAGGTTGATCAATATTTAAATTAGCAGTGCTTTGTTCAGACAAAACAAGTCCTAGACCAGCAGCCATACCCTCCAAACAAACGAAAGGATGTGCTTCTCCAGAACTTAATAGAACCATATTAGCATATGCTGTCAGATTGTCCATGATGTCTTGCTTACTCTGTTCACCAAAGTAGCAAGGATCTTTATGATCAAAAGAAGAATCAGAATTGTTTCCTATGAAATCAATGTTTAGATTTTTATGTTGCAAGAATGCTTGCCGCTTCCTTGGTTCAATCTTTCCGATGACAATAGACCTATCTGGATGAGCGACATCAATTGTATCTAGAGAATATGATTTAATATCGATACCGCAAGGTAGAACAGACAAATTATCAGAATCAATTCCTCTAAAAATAAAGGATTTCTTTATTCTATCTGACAGTGAGATAATATGTGCTCCACAACCCTTAAGTAAGTCATACAAGAACACACATCCAGGTTCTGGATTCTCCAAATAAGGATAGTGACTCGTTATGAACTTTTTACCACACTCTAGTTTGGGAAGTAGATTAGCATACTGATCATAATGAAGATGCACTACATCAAAGTCGTTTGAGTTGACCACTCTTACAATTTCATTTAAATCCTTGGTGTTCAAGATTGTTACCTCATCACCCAAAGATTCTAATTGTTGAGTAAAGTTCCAAACCAAGTGTTCAACACCTCCCCACCCTTTAGGTGGAATGGGAAGAATACCTTCACAGATAAAACATATTTTCATATCATCTAATTTGTTGTGGCCTTCTCCACTCTGCCCATTTTTCCTTACCTCTGTAATCAATTTCTTCTTCACAATAATCACACAGATCCGATCCATGTGCTCTTACATCTTGTACACGTTCGGAGTTGATATACTCTTCCCAAGTATTCTCTGTGAGGTTACCCATGATCTCGTCAAGACCATAGTCCTGACAACAAATCGAAAGAGAACCATCTGGTAAAAGAACATTCTGATATACTCTTGGGCACTTGCCTCTGATGTTCTGATCAGGTGGCACCTTTTCTTTCTTTTCCAACAGAATGTTCATTGCTCTGCTATTGATGTCTCTTACTCCTACATTATAATACCTTGCCAAGTCATTAAGCAAGGGGTGAAGATCACCATGGCAATGGAAGTTGATTGTCCACTTATTAGGATTTTCAATCACATAGTTGAGCATCTCATAGTATTCATCACTCAACTCTGGATACTTCTGACCACCTTGCTCATAATACTGAAGAGGAGTCTTAACCCCAATCATCTCAAAGTATGATCCAGATGGTAAGTGGATATTACAATCGTAAGGAATGTCGCTCATCTTGTCCCAATGCTCTTTAGTAAGACCCATCAGAGTGGTATTGACAAGTAATTCAAAACCCATCTCGTGCGTGTGAATAACCATATCAGCACACTCAGGATTCAAAAAGGGTTCAACATATCCCGTAAAGTTTAAAGTAATCTGATCATTAGGCATGGTGCTAATGCACTTCTTGTATGTCTCTAATGACATCATTGTGTCTTTTTCTTTTCCAATCCTTTCACGATACCTACTGATCAAAGTAGATTGAGGACAATACTCACATACATTAGAACAACCAATCTTTGTTGTTACTTCAATGGAGTGTTTACCAGGGTGTTTCATTGAATTCTTTCCAGTAAAATATGTTTTCCTAAGGATTCATATCCAAGATAATCTATATCTTCATACAATTCCTCTTCATCAATTTGATAATTAATCCAATCTCCAAAATAAGGTCTTCCAATATCAATTATACCAGCAATAGCATCAATACCAGCACCTACATCAAGAAATACCGCATCTGTATATTTCTTCAACCTATGTATAAGACCAGACTTAACATGCCCCATTCCCATCAAAAAAATCTTAGAACTTGATTTTTCAAGTTGTTCTCCAACCATTGCCTCAGTTGCATCCAAATCATCACATGCAAACTTCTGAGGTAGAGATATATAATCTTCAAATTGTTCTAGACCAAGATACTCTTGATACTGTTCTGCACCCATCAATTCACTTACCAGATTCATCTTAGTGCTTGCTCCCATAAGACCAATTTTTCCCGCAAATGTTTCAAATAACCATTTATTTGCAATCAAAGCATATCCATATTCAGCAGGAAAATGAACTTTTTGATGGGGAATTACTTCTCTAAAAAATTGCCTATTATGTGTATAAATTTCACATGTATAATAATCACATAATTTAGCACCATCAATAAATTGTTGATGGTTAATTTCACTATAAGATTTCGCAAGAGCTCTTCTGCCAGGTGCTGCACTACCAGATGGAATTCCCCTCAAGAACCAATAATCACCATCACCAAATTTATAAAAAGTTTTACTTTTTCCCTTCTTCACAAGATCTACTAAGAGATTTTTAAAATCAACCAAATGATCTTGAAAATCTGGATAACACTCTTGTCTTTCAAAATAAGGTTCTGTATCAATATTAATACACCCATCAATTTTATATTGATCCAAAAACCTTGCAGGATAGCGTATGTTCACGTAATCTGGAGATTCAGTCATTGTTATACCTCATTAATTCAAAATAATTTCCAAGTTTTAATTTTGTTTTTGTCGTAACTGTTTCTTTGATATTATCCTCACTATAGTGTTTATAAGGAAGAATTCTAAAATCAACACTAAACCTTGTCATGCCAGTATCATTAATTTTATTGCCATGTTTGAAATTTGATCCATTCCAAATATAATATTCCCCATACTCTGCATTCATAGGTTTATAATCACCAAGATCTTCTTGAGATTCAACCCATATAGTAGATGTATCTTTTGCAATAGTTATAGGTAAAAAAACATTAACTTCTCGTGGGTTATGACTATAAGATTTATCTTTATGAAATTCAGCAACAGAAATATTATCAGGCACTTGAACTCTAAATGTTGGTATTTTTTGATATAAAATATCTTCACTAAACTTTGGAAGTATTTCTTCCTCTATAAAATTATAATAAAGATTTAGAAGATTAGATTGTCTTACCTGACTATAAAATTTTTTATGTAAACTTGTGCTTTGATCAGTATCAAATGAAAGTATTCCAAAATTACAATCTTCAAATTTATGAATATATTCTAGATTATGTGTTTGAAAAATATTTTCTATTTCACACCTAAATTCAAATTTATTTTTATCATAAGAAAATTTCTTACCTAATTCCATCACCACCCCTCTTTAATGCAATCAACGATATACTGCCGATCTTCAGGAGTAACCCACCATCCAACAGGAATACAAATCATTTCTTTTACCAACTTATCTAGGCTAGGAAGATGGCACCTAAATTCAGATACACATGAATGAATATCATTTCTTTCATGAACTCTACTGACCATAATATTACATTCTTTCATCTTTCTTACAAAGTCAGATTGTCTCTCAACCTTAATAGTATAAATCCAATAACTTGATTGACGATCAGATTTGTTTTCTAATAAAGTTACTCCGGGAATATCTTTTAACTCTTTATTATAAAAATGAGCATTATCAATATTTTTTTGAATTAAATTTTCAGTTACATCAGAAAAATTATTAATGCCTATAGTAGCATTGATATCATTCATATGAAACTTAAATCCAAACTCTGGTATATCACTTTCACATCTAAAATCTTTACGATTACTTTCTCTATCAATACCATACCAACGAAGAAGTTTTGCTCTTCTCACTTGATTTTTATGGGGAAAAGTAATGCAACCACCATCAACAGTAGTTAAATGTTTAATTGCCTGAAAACTAAAAGTGCAAATATTTCCTGGATTTGTTTCATCACCATAAGATCCAATTTTTTTGCCCTTATATGATGATCCAAATGCATGAGCACAATCTTCAATTATTGCAGGTTTAAATCCATATAATTTTTTAGTATTATATTGAATAGTTTTAAGTTTATCAAGATCAATAGGATATCCCCCCCAATGCACCACCATAATCGCTTTAGTTTTTGGAGTAATCTTTCTTTCCAAATCATCCAAATTCATATTGCAGGTGTGTGGATCAACATCAACCCACTTTAATTTTATTCCATTAGCAAGAATAGGCCAATTAGTTGCAGTACAAGTTAATGGAGTAGTAAGAATCTCATCATCATGACCAATACCATCCCACTCTTTCTCTTCAAAACATACACCATGATAAGACTCAATATTTTTTTCCGGTCTCTTTATCATATGAATAGCAAGATGTTCAGCAGAAGTAGCAGAGTTTGTGGTAACAACATTTGGATGTTGAAAATATTTTTTAAGGATATTTTCAAATTCTTCTACTTTATCACCTTGCCCAATATACCCAGACATTAAAATCTTAGATACCTCTTCTGCAGATTTTTCTGACATATAAACCTTGAAGAGAGGTATAATATTTTCTCTTACTTTCATTTTGAAATTAATGTTAATGATGGAAAATCTTGTATTACTTGTATTCTAACATCATTAGAATACTTTTGCAATACAGGTAAAATTTTAGGTTTGTTATATTTAATCATCCATTCGACAGAATCTCTTTCTACAGAACCTCCTTCAAGTATGATAATTCCAGAAACTTTTTGAAGATAATTTTGTATTGCAAACTCAAAGACATCTCCATTGTTTGCAATATCAATATGCAAAATATCTATCGAATCATCCTCATAATCATCCACTGCATCATAAAAGTTTTTCTTATTAATACTGATATTAGAATTATTTTTATACTTATTGCTTATAAATTCATAGTCTGCAGCATTATAAGGAAAGTCATCAAAGAGGTCATTAGCCTCAATCAATGCATCTTTAGCATATCCTACAAAACAATCCAAAGAATAACCCTCAAGTATTCCAAACTCGACTATTTTCTTTGGTTCTAAAGTAAAGCAAATAGATTGAAATACTTTATCATAATTGTTTATCTTATAAGAAGATTTAATATCTTGAGTATCCACTTCCATAATTGCTATCATACCATCTCCTAGTGCAATACTTTATATCTGGTCGAAAATCTGTATCTTTGGTCTCCCAAAAATCCCTCATACTATTTTCAATATTAACTCCATCTGTCGGTGGTGGAGGAGCAAACTTATTCAAGTCAATACCATCAAGATATTCCATAAAGTCTGTTACTCTAACACCAAAGTATCCTGTCTTAACACAAGGAAATACAGAATTATCTTCGACACAAAAAACATTTCTAGGATTATCCAAAAATGATTCAATTAGTGAAGAATCATCCAACATCATTCTAGGTTCATAATGAAAAAAATAATCATATTCACGAATTTGTTCTTGATACTCCTTCCACATTTCAATGTCACCCCCTCCATTATTATATCTCCCATAGTCATTCTTATGCTTCACAAATAAGAAAGTTCCTGGAGGAATTGCATCTTTAATTTCTTGAGGAAGTTGATCCTCATTTTGACAAGTATTTTCAACAAAGACAATATCACATTTAGAAGTATCTACTTTATCAAAAAACATTTTCAAACCTCTAGAATAATCATCAATTCTAGACTGAACGTAATCATTTTTTTGAACATACTCATCAATAACTACTGCTGCTCTTAATTCAATTAGTATAGATTTTTTCATTTTTGTAACTCTGACATAATTTCATATTGCCTATGCATATGTGAATAATTTTCAAAAACCACAAAAAGATCATCATTATTTTTATAAACATAAGCCATTGCAGACTGTTCATTGTTTATCATATTATTTTTCAACATTTTATTATTAATAACATCATCAATTAAATCATAATATCTAGAAACTGATTCAGAACCTCCACCCCAAAGACCTGCCATAATCCAGGATCTATTATCCCATAGATCATCTTCAGTATATTCTTCTTTATTAAATAAGTCTGGATAAAATGATGCTTGAGCTTGAATCAAGATACTATCCTTATTAGAAACTAATGCTTCTAAAGCATCACTTGATGGATAAGGAGACTTAATATCTACTTCATGTGGTTTAAAGAACCTAGACAATCCAGCATCCATCCACATAAAATAATCAGAATCAAATGGATTCTCTTCTGCTACTTTTTTAACCCAAGCAAATTTTGAGAAAATAATAACATCATACAAACTTAATTTACACTCTAATCTATTTGGAGAGAGTATTCTTTTCTTATATTCATCAGTATTAATTACTTCTTGAATACGATCATTCAAGTAATAATAAGGAACTTCTTCCAAAGATTGAGTAATAACTTTTGTTGGAAGACCTTTCCTATTATTCAAAACAAATTCTTCTAGAGAGGGTTCTACAAAAATAACCATAGGTGACTTAACCTTAAGAGTTTCTGCAAACCAAGAAAGATATTCATCAAAAGTTCTTCCATCTCCTCTCTTATCCCTATCAATATCATAGAGTGCTGTTACTATAGTCGCTGTCATTTTTTCAAACCTCTTTATTAAAAACTTTAAGAATTACATTTGCACGATTCACAAATGTATGATTTTCCTGAACATATCTCATAGATTCATATACAAGATCATAGTTTGGATTTTTTTCATACTCTAAACAATCAATTGGTAACTTAGATTCATCATCATTGTAAATAACATAATCTCCAAACAATTTCTTAACTGCTACAGAATTAGTTCCTGGCAATCTACCATAACTAATTTGTTTTATAGTTCTGCAAGGAATGAAACCTATTTTTTTATGGTTTCCTCCAGTAACTGGTCTACCATGCAATTCAACATTTCCATCAGAATTTGTATGATAAGAATCTGTACCACGAACATCTAAAGATATTATAGATTTTTGCATATACAATTTATTTTCTTCATTTGTTGCTGGTTTGACCCAAGGATTTTTATGATAAACAAATTCTATACCTAAACTCTCTAAAGTATTAGCAACTTTTTGCATTTCAACAGCAGGACTTCCACCAATTGTACCTATAAAGTAAAACTTATTATCCCTTTTAATAAACCTATCTTCAAAATTAAATTGATTGGGAAGTAAATTTGTTGCCCAAATAGTATGAAGTGCTTCATATCCGTTTAATCCTTTCTTATACTTATCTCCCAAAACACTATCATCAGCTTTAGGATTATAAAAAGATGCATCATCAATGTCTACAAATTCCTTTCTATTAATAACCATATTGTAATTATAATCATTAATATCACTAACATTAAATCTGATATCAACTAATCTAGCATCCTTCTCCAAATATTTTCCAGGATTAACTGCATTATGAACAAAATAGATAGAGGATTTTACGATAGGAATATTAGTGTCTGCAAATCCTTCTGTAATAAAAAGTGAATTCGAGTAATCAAAAGTATTTGGATCTGGATAATTTCCACCATGAAACCAATAAGTCTCATATTCTAGATACTTAAAAGCTTCATAAAGTGCAGCATGTGTATAGGAATGAGTATGTGTATCTAAGGGAAATCCCCAAATAATAACTTTTAAATTAGACATAATTAAAATCTCGGTACAGTAACATAAAATGATGGATGGGGTTGATGACCTATGCCAAATACATCAAGTGCTTTTCTATGTAGCATCTCATTAGACCAGGCACCTCCAAATTCTTTATTACATCTTTCCATTAATATTTCCATATAATTAAATGTACTCATAAAAACATCCATTGCTCTAGAACCACCAAAATCTAACCAATCTAGAATCATTCCATCTGGTTGATATTGTGCTCCAGAATAATTTACAACAGAACTATCAAACTTTTCATAATAAATTTTATTTCTTGGTTCACAATCACTTCTTAATTTTACAACCCAATCATATTTAAAATCATTTGCATATTCATATTCCTTTCTCAAAAGGTTAACTTGATTCACACTATAATGATATGACATCCAATTATTAACCATTCTATCAATATAATCTGGTTCTTCAGATTGATGCCAATGCACAGACCAAGGAACTAATCTTGCTGTATCTGGATAATAAGCATAGTCAGTATGTAAAGTATTATCTTTAAAAACTTTACTTTCTTCTACTTTATAAAGTTTTGGGTTATATATCTTTAATGCATCTTCAATAGCTGTTGGAGAAATTCTTTGATGTTGCCATCCACCATCTCCACCATACTTATATGGTTGAGTTTGTAATTTTTCATCAAACCAAAAATGAAAAAATACATCAACATCATACCCCTCACACATATTTTTTAAAATATATGGAGCACACTCAGGTATAAATCTTGGTTGCCCATGCAAACATAATGCTATTTTCATATAGTTCTCCAATAGTTAAGTGTATCAATAATTGTTTTATTCAAATCAATTTCACAATTCCAATGCAATAATCTCTGTGCCTTATCTATATTTCCAATAATAATAGGTTCATCAGTGGGTCGCAACAGGCTATTATCAATACAATAATCTCGATCACCAACTATTTTTTTAAATACATCTGAGATGCGTAGTGAAACATTAGAACCAAGATTAATTGTTTCATTCTTAATATTCTTACATAAGAATAAACCTCTTGTCAAATCTCTAACATCAACAAGTGATCTAACTCCAGAAAGATTTCCAGCTCTTACAGGAAACTCTTCATTAACAACTCTTCTGCATACATCAGAAACAAAATCATTAATTTTTCTAGGACCAGTACAGTTAAAAATTCTTACATTAACATAATTAATACCATACATATTGTGATAATTTCTAACTATATGCTCCTGAGATAATTTAGAAGTTCCATATGGAGAAAGAGGATTGCAATATCTACCTTCATCTGGAGGAACTGACCAATCAATATCCCCATAAACAGCAGATGAAGATGCATTGATAAACAATGGTTTAATACCCATTTCTACACAACAATCAAGAAGATTTGCTGTTCCAATTATATTAGTAAGAAGTGTATGGATAGGTTTATTAAATGAGATATCAGGTCTACTCTGTGCTGCTAAATGATAAATTACTGATGGTTGATATTTTTCAAAGACTGAACGAATATTTTCTTTATCTAAAACATTAAGAACAACTGTTAGATCCTCTAAGATTTTATCCCTAGAATCTATTGTTGGTTCATAATAAGTTGGAACAACATCATGACCATTACTTACAAGAGTCTCATACAAATGAGACCCCATCATACCAGCAGCACCAGTAATCAAACACACCATAGTTTAAATCTCTCTAATCGTTCGGGAGTACCGATGTCAAACCTATTTGACTCTAAGACTTTATATGATAGTAGCATCATAGGCATTATATCATATTCCATGCTTAGTGGCAACTTGTCAGGAACTACAATATCATCATAATAGATCTTATAGATCCCCATATTAATCATCTTCTTTCCACTTGCATCAGGATTTTTCTCTACAAATCTTTCAACCTTTCCATCTCTACCTTCAATATATCCTACATCATTTCCAACCACTTCTTCAGCAACAAAAACTGTTGAAGTATCAGTATCTAAATTCAAATCACCAGAGTAGAAAGTATCACCATTCATCACATAAAAAGACTCTGGCAGATCTACCTTACGTAGAAATCCAGCAGTGCCTGATGGTTCTCCCTCGTTGAATACATCAACTCCTAAGTCTTTAAAGTGTTCATAGTTCAGATCAGAACATACTAGAGTGATATCAAATCCAGATAAGTTCTCTATTACTCTTTGAATAAAAGGTTTACCGTGAATATCCATCATCGGTTTAGGAACACCATTGCTAATAGAAGCAAGTCTAGTTCCTTTACCACCAACAAGCAGATATAATTTAATCCCCTTTGATAACTCTGTAACTATCATCCTCAAAATGTGTCGTGGAGAATTCATACATCTCCGTGTTCTCAATAGCATACATCTGATGCCTAAGTCCTCTAGGAATTTCAAACTTATCCCCAGGATTTAGTATTATTCCCTCTGCTTTTTCAAGATTATCATCAAATCCATAGAGTAAATGCAACTTTCCAGAGTGAATGTAAAAAGTTTCTTCTTTTATTTCATGGTAGTGCCAAGAACACTTCTTTCCTTTGTTGAAATACAAAAGTTTTCCACAGTATCTTTCGTTATTGGCAATCCATTTCTCATACCCCCATCCTTTTTTGTGGTTTTCTATTGATGCCATGTATCAACCCCATGTTTTACAAATTTGAATGGAACTACTCTACCATACTCTTTTTGTTTCAAAGATGAAATCAAATTGTGCCTATCCTCAAACGTAGTGAATAAAACCATGTGACCTCCACCTCCAGCACCTGATATTTTAGCAGCAGTAGCACCATTTTGCAAAGCATATTCATAAGTTTCAAGTAGTTCTGGAGAACCAACCTTACTACTAGTCTTTAGTTTAAGATTCCAATATTGATTCATCAAATCAGATATCTTATCAACATCCCCAGTCAGTAAACTTCTCTTAAATTCTATACAAGTTTCCTTGATCTTATGAGTTGCTTCAATAGTTTTTTTATCTTTGTCTAAATTTTGAGAAGTCAGCTCAATAATTCTAGAATCATTTCTAGGGCAACCAACATAGTACAACACAGTATTCATCTCAAGCATATTCTGCGTCTTATAATTAAGTCTCAATGGATTAACAATTGTTCTACCATCAGGTAAGAACTCCATAAAATTAAATCCACCAAACGCTGCAGAATACTGGTCTTGTTTACCTCCAGGAAGATCACATATCTCCCTCTCAATCTTCAATGCAGTAGTAGCAATCTCATACTCATCATTAGGAATGGCATAGTATTCGCTGATAGCAGATACAAGTGCGACAACGAGTGCGCTAGAACTCCCTAAACCACTTCCAGGAGGTGCCTCAACATAAGTTGTGATCTTGACAGGTTTTCTCTCTAGATTAGCAGTAAGATATTGATATGTGTTGACAAGAAGTTTTAATTTAGTATCAACATACTCTCCGCTAGTGAATTTTTGAGACCATATATCATATCTTTCACTGATTCCCAAATCAATACTCTTAAAGACCCAGTGAGTGTCACGACAATTGCACTCGTATGGTTCTATTTTACAATACGCATACTGATCAATAGTGCCACTCAACACTACTCCACCATAGGTATTCCAGTATGGACTTAAGTCTGTACCACCACCAGCAAGACCAAGACGTAAGGGTGCCTTTGCAAATACTGTTTTCATTTTAACTTTTCTACAAAATCAGTACAAATACCATGACAATCTACGACTCTCAATGAATCCCAATCTGAACCATGCCACTCAGGACACACAATAATACTCTTGTTTGTATATGGTTTACCTGGATAAGTCCAGATATACTGCTTACTAGTTAAAGTAAAATCATCTTCCTGATGCCAAAAATAATTATATCCATTAGTAGCATTAGAAAATTGATGAAGCGTAGTGATGTCTTTACAGTGAATCCAAAGGTGATCTGCTCTACCAGCCAACCACCACCAAGTGACTGGATAATCAGGTGTATCATGACCTAACCATAGACACTCAGTCTTTGGATCATACCTGACATCAATCTCAACATCGTATCCTTGTTCAATACACTTGTCAATTTGTTTGGGATCGTTTTCAATACTAGCATCTGGGCCGTTGGTGTTAGCACGGTGAGCGATCAGTTTCAATTCTTATAATGCTCCAAGAAATAATTTAAATCTTCGGGAGTTCCGATACCCCACATTCTATCAATCTCTTTAATTCTTACCTTCTTACCATCAGCGATTGCTTCATTGAACACCGGGCAAATGTAAAATTCACCATTAGTTCTAATGTCTTTATCAATCATCTGCTCTGCATATTTAACATAGTCAGAACCTTTCTTCCAGAAGTAGACACCAACTGTTGCATCTTCACTGATTGGTTTTTTCTCTGCGACTTCAGCAACAAATCCATCAGACCCAACCTTAGCATATGACCACTTAGGATGAGTTGCTTTGAAAGTTAAGATACCTGCATCAATACCATCAGCATTAAATGCATAAAGGCACTCATTACTATTCCACTCCATAAACTGATCAGAGTTAGCAAGAAGAAGAGGATCATCGTTATCAATAAACTCCTTTGCCAACAGGGTGGTGCAAGCAGATCCCTCAGTCAGTTCATCTACCTGAACAATATTACATCCAGGAGCAATAAGAGTAAGAAGATACTGAAGACTATACTTATCATAGTGTTCTTTACGAACAACAAAAGTATAGTTTGCTTCAATGTTCAGGTTCTCAAGAACCACTTGAATCATTGGTTTACCATTTACCTCAATAAGAGGTTTGGGAAAGGTATAACCAACATCAGCAAATCGACTTCCCAGACCTGCCATAGGGATAATGACATTCATTTTTTCGGACTTCCAAGGAATATGTGTTAACTTTTTGCTATCCAAAATAGCGACTATCTTATCAATTTTATCTTGATTTAAATGGTCACGATTTTCAATAGCAATCAAATGAGATCCACTATCGAGAGCACCTTGCCTGCCAATATGACTATCTTCCAAGATGACTGTATCTTTAGGAAGTGCATTGCAAGCAGTCATGCAATTCCAATACATTTCTGGAAAAGGTTTGTTCCTATGAACATCCTCATTACTCATATAGTAATCAATAAACTCAAGCAAACCCAACTTAAGAAGAACAAGTTTAACAGTATTACGAATGCTATTGCTAGCTACGGCAACCTGATACCCTTTATCCTTAAGTTGCTTGAAATAATGCATCAACTCATAATCATGATCTAGTTTACTAAAGATATTAAGAGTTTCAACTTGCTTGTCTTCCCACACCTGCTGATGCTTGTCAACAGGCAGTCCTTTTCTTTCAGTGAGAAGATTAAGTTTTCTAGATGTGGGAAGACCATCATAAACACTAAGATGTTCTTCCCTATCTATAATATATTTTTCATCTACATTACTTAGAGCACGATTAAGTGCTTCATAATGCATGTCTCTACTATCAATGAGAACTCCATCAAGGTCAAATATAACAAGTTTGTTCATGTGTTATTTTATAAATTCCAAAGAAACTACTTTTAGTTTATCGTTGTAGAAGGTATCCCCATCTATTATACCATCAAACTCAGAAGTTAGTTTAAGTCCACTTCTCTCAACAATTTCAATGAACGTCTCTGCTTTGACGTAGGATCCTTCAGTTGTATCACCAACATCAGAAGTAACGATAAACTTACCACCAGACTTCAATTTCTGATACACCAGTTCTGAAATTCTCAGTAACCCATAATTACCACAATTCTCGTCATGGGATGGTTCAAAGCAATGAACCGCACAGATGTCAAAGAAAGTATCGATGGATTCATCCTCAAGTTCAGGCAACCATTCAAAAGCATCTGCAATGACCAACTTAGCAGACGATTCTGGTTGATCCCAGGGCGCTTCCTTAATATCCAGAGCAATGGTTTCATTACCCCAGTCTGCTACAACAGCAGGAACACATCCATTCTGAACACCAAGGTCAATTACCTTTTGTCCTGTTGTTCCAATGCCAAAGTTGAGCAGAGCAAACACCCACTTAAAGAGTGCTTCATCCCTAACCCAATGATTTCCCAGGCAAGTTGAATGTGGATATTTCTCGATCCAGTTATTTTCGTCTCTAATCTCACTGATCCACTTCAGGTCAGACTTACGAACTAATCTATTTAAATTTTTCATGATTTAATTACATATGCAGATGGAGCAATAAAGTTCATTGAATTAATTTTTACATTTTTATTTTCAAAATATTTATCAACTCCTACAGACTCTGACCAGTTATGATATGCATACTCATCAAAAACAACAACACCGCCATTACTAACTCTATCCCACAAAGAATTCAAAGCATCATAAGTTGGTTGCTCTACATCTAAATCCATATAAAGTAAGGATATTTTTGCACCTGGTTTTGTTTTAACAAACTCAGAAACAGTTTCACTGATGTTACCTTGAACTAATTCAAACTCATGTTCCTGAAATCCAGACTTAAGAATTTGATACTCAAGTGCTTCTTTAAATGACTCTTCATGCTTGAAATCTCTTCCGGAAAAGAGTGTACTCATTGCATCTTTATCTTGATTTTTAAGACTATTAACTAGTGCTTCTGTATTAAAAAAATCAAATCCAATAACTTTTTTAAGACTATTGGGACAATAGTATCTTTTTAATTTCAAAAAAGTAAAGAGACCTGTCCCTTTAAAAACACCACACTCAACAATATCTCCAGGAACATCCTTGACCATTTCAAACAATTGAAATCTGGCCAAAAGTTTTCCAAATACTTTTAAATCAGAACTGAGAATGAATTTATTAAAACTATCATAAAAATCTTGACCTAAAGATTCTACAATTTCAAGATCTTTTATATTCATTTAATTATAATACCATTTTTTATATATTACTAAAAAAGACGGTTGTTGTCAACCGTCTAAGTAATATTCAGGCTCGCCACTTGCTTTTTAACCTGAAGCAAGAAACAGGGCGGGAGTAATACTCCATCCGCACCACTTACTCTTTGAGGAAGTAAGAAACCAAAGGGAGGTCATATGACTCCACCAGTTCTGTTATAGTCCGTCCGTGACTGAAAGAAGGGGGGGGGTTCCCGACCAGTGCTGTTATAGACCGTCCGTGTCTTACATGACTTCAATCTTTTCAAGATCTTGAGCGACGTACTCCATAATAATTTCGTAGTCGTCAACGGCATCGCCAGACAAAAC
>Ga0163180_10000494_pt1 | contig 22793 bp, 19 predicted proteins | sample AtlANTMetagenome_2_FD_109647 | JGI IMG/M metagenome (GOLD analysis project Ga0163180, IMG submission 109647) | Marine eukaryotic phytoplankton communities from the Atlantic Ocean - Atlantic ANT 4 Metagenome | ecosystem: Environmental > Aquatic > Marine > Oceanic | place: North Atlantic Ocean...
AAATAGAAAAGATGCTTTTTTAAAATTTTTGCATGTGCCGACTGGCCAAACGGCAATATTTAAGGCGTTTATAACAAACTTACAAGATAATTTTACTTCCAACTGGGCATCCGAGGCTGTGTACGGACGAATGGACGAGATCCACACATTTCAGGGAACCACTAGGCAAATAGAATTAGCTTGGGATGTTGTGGCTTCGAGTGAAGAAGAGGGAAAAAGAAATTTTGCAGAAGCGACAAAGCTGTATTCCATGCTATATCCGGTTTATGGCACATCGCAAAATGCATCATCAATTGCAGCAGCGCCTTTGATGAAATTAAAATTTGGTAATTTAATAGAAACTTTAGGCCCGGGCCAAACAGCAGTTTCTTCGGAAAGTGACGTTGTTTCCCATGGTCTCCTGGGTAGAGTTACAGGCTTTTCCTTTGCTCCAGATCTAGATTCTGGTTTTTTTGATCATGAGCCTGGAACTTTTATTCCACAAACATTGCAATTAAGCTGCACGTATCACGTGTTGCATACCCACGCTCTTGGATTTGATAAAGAGGGTAAACTTAGAGGAAAAGAAGTGGATTCTTTTCCATATAATATTGGTGATGGCTCTTCGACTGTTACAGAGGTAATTAAAGCCGCCGCTGGCCCCGGCAATGATGCAACACAGAGACAGAACGAAAAAGCTAACAAAGACATATTATCATAAAGGGTAGCTAAATGACTAGTAGATATCGCTCAAGAGAAATTAAAGTAAACGCGAATGAACTTTATAAAGAATCATTGAAAGTGCGTTCGAGAAAATTGGTCCGTCAATATACGACCCCGGTATTCGATACTCCCAGTGTTGACGATCTGGAAGATATCACTGTTATTAATCATGTCTGGTCTATGGGAGACAAATATTATAAACTAGCTCACCATCATTATGGAGACTCTGAGCTTTGGTGGGTAATCGCTTGGTATAATAATGCCCCTACAGAATCTCATTTAAAATTAGGCGATGTGATATTTATTCCTAGTCCTCTAGAAAGGCTATTGACTTATTACGGAGTGTAGCTAAAATATGACGACCTATAATCCATACGCACCAGGATCTGGCACCGGCACTGCAGTAGACCAAGAAGGACAGAAAGGTCGCCTTGAGGCCGAGTTAAAAGCAGAGCAAGAGCAGCGGCAAAAAGAATTAGATCAGATTGAAACAGATCTTGCCGAAATAACTCAAAGCAGGAGAATAAATGAACAGTGTTTTCTATTTGATGCGATGGAGTTTTTCGCTAAAAAGAATGAGAACATAACCTATAAACACATAATTCCAGTTTCTGGCGACCCCGGGACCGCGCCAAGCCGGCTGACGAAGGTTAACAATTCAGATCTATTCTTTGAGCTTAAACCTTCAGCCATGGCCATGCTAGTGCCCAAGATAAGATTGTTTCTGGTTAAATATCGCGATGAAGAAGACGAAAAAGGCATTTACCAAGAATTAATATTTGAGGATCATGTAACTAGTAGAAGCGTAGAAAGTATTTTTCAAAGTAGAACAGGCCGAGGAGCCGGCGCTGGCATTAAAAGCTTTACTTACGAATTTGACGGTAAAGATCCTGCCACAACACAGAACATGATTAAGGCTAATCTAACATTGTTTTTTACAGATTTTGATGTTATCTCCAAGCCTCAAAGAGGATTAACAGCAAAAGAAAGAAAGCATTTCAAAGGATCGGGCTTAGATAAAGATTATTTAAAGCCTCGTTTTCTGGATTTAATCTTAAGACAGAAAAGACATGTTATGAATGATGCTGACGTCCGAGTCTATAATCCTAAATTTTATAAAGTAAAAGCTATCATAGGTTGGGCAGTCCCGCCAAATAATGATTCTTTTGATGCGAATGACTTTTTTAAAAATGCTAAAGGCAAGCCATCGGGAAGAGAGTTAAAAAGACTTATTAGATCTATGGACCTCTCCTTAGATTTAAATATGACAAGACACAATCTTGATTTCAAGGAGGATGGCCGAATCGAGCTAAGAATAGATTATCGCGCAGCAATTGAAAATTCTTTAAGTTCGGATAGCGCAGATTTGTTATTACCACCAAAGAACCCATCTCAATATAATCTCACCAATAATGAAAAAAAGATACTTTCTGGAGAAGCCTCGTTAAATGTTGGCGACATTAAAAATATCACAGTAGCAAAAATGGCTAAGGGCAGAAAAACCTTAGAGCAAGCTTTAAAGAAGAATAAGGAAGATCTGGCCCTTAGAAAGGAACAGATTGACGAAAATACTGTCGCTGATGATGATATCGTATTAAAGTTATCAACAGAGATTAAAAGAATTCAATCTCTTTTAAGAGCAGCAGAGGACTCAAGGAGATCAGACCGATATAAGAGGCTATTAGAAAAAATACAATCTAATGGTAGAATACTTTATGCAGACTTAGACAAAGCTAAAATGTATAAGTATTTTCTTGCAGGCCCACTGGGCCGCTCTGCGGCGGCTAAAGATCGTGCCGAGTCTGGAAAAAGTTTTATTGCAGAACAAGACGACATAAGCAAAGAAGCAGCGGATGCAACCTTTCAAATACAAAATAAAAATGAGGAAGCCAACCAAGGTAATTCTTTAAAAGACTTAGGCGACGCGTTAGACCAACAGAGCACAAAAATAGCTCAAGACTTCTCAGCCGCGTCTAAAGAACCAGACATAGAGAGAAGCAATGCTTCCGGTATTATTTCAAACATTGCACATCGTAGAGACTTAAGACAATTGACTGTACATCCATCTGTCTATAGATTAAATTATATTTATTTGGGTGATATTATCGCTGCAGCAGCCAGCTTATTAAATGAGAATGAAGATAGGTCAAATATTAAAATAGCTTTGGGTGATTTTGATTATGAAGTTCCTATGACAACAAAAACAAAAAATATTAATTTGGCAGATGTACCCATTTCTTTAGATAATTTTATTGCTTGGTATACAAATAAAGTAATAACAAAAAATAGAAGAATATATTATATGAAAGACTTTATTAGCGATGTCATGACTGACCTAGTTTATAGTGCTCTGGGTGATAGTTGCTTTGCAGGCGCCGGCAGACAAATACCTATGATTAGTATGATACCGCTATCAACGATGCCTAAAAAAGATGGTAAGAAAAAGGTTAGTGTCTTTGCAACTAAGAGGAAGGGAGAAACAGTAACTTTCAATAGAACAAGCATTAAGAATCTATCAAAAAAGATGAGGCCACCCACAGAATCATCAGCGTATGCTAGCCCGGGCAATGAAGAGAAATTTTTATTTGTTTATGCTTCGGGCCGAGCCCGCACAAAATTAACAGGCAATTATAGAAAAGATAAAAAAATAGGCATTCCACATTTTGGTATTGGCCAAGATGCAGGCCCTGTTAAGAGGATAAAATTTCAACGTATGGACAGCAAGTATCTCGCAGAAGCCCGTATCGTAGACGAGCAGCAAGCTGGTCTAGGTCAATTATATGAGAAATATAATGCAACTGTTGATCTGTATGGCTGTCCATTATTTAGAAACGGTCAATATGTATTTTTAGATGCTACAACCATGGGTGTAGACAGAGAAGTCGCGCAAGTTTTAGGCTTAGGGGGATATTACGTAATTACGTCCGTCGACGGCGAGCTTTCTAGAGACGGATACCAGACCAGCTTGAAATGTACCTTCAATCACAGCCCGATACTTAGCAAACAGGCTGGCGAGAAAACTTCGAAACCAAAGGAAGTATCAGAAGATCGTGTATTTGCAGCTATGAATGCTGAAGAGGAAAGGAAAGAAAAGTTGTTAGCCTCCGGCGCCCCTGGTTTAGGCCGCGCAACAGGAGCAGTCAGTACAGAAAGCTTTGAAGAAGCTAGAGAGATGAATGAGGAGACAACCATAGAATATTGGGAAGATGAAGTTCCTGTTGTTGGTTCAACACTCCGCGCTGTTTCTGACTATTTTAGTGACTAGTCTTTTGGAAAATTATAAATGGCTTTAAAAATAAAAAATATATCCCGGGCAAAAAATAATCAAAAAAGTGTTTTTTCTTATAGAAATAGAAAAATTTATAAAGATGAACAATTTATTGTTTTAGATGACACCACGAAGCCTATAGATTTATGGTATGACAAGCCAATGTATGGGCTCGTCAATCACGAGAACCAGCCGGTCTATTTATCATCAAAATACGTAAAGCAAATTTCTTCAACAGAAGATAATTTATTTGTTGTTAATTTTGTAGCAGATGCATTCGAGGACTTTAAATCGGTATTTTTGAGAGAGCGCGCCACAAACAAATTGGCGGAGACTAATAGTCCAATGCTAGATATTGATCCGGTAAGAGCCTGGGTTTCGCCAAGAAACCTATACTCAGATTATTTAAAACTGGTATATAAAAATTATATTGTAAAGTTTTACCCCAACCACAAGAGATCAAAGAAAATTGAAAACTTTGGTGACTTTGCAGAAAGCTTTATGTCATATATAAGAGATGTAGTGGTTGCTAGCAAATCTCCGTTTACCCTATCGGCGTTTTTGTTAAATAGGACAGTTTCTCCCTTGGCTTCTGGCCTTATGATCGATTTGTCTGATGACGATAGTTCTGACGACGAAAAGAAAGCCAATGCATTTCTAAGAGATCCGAGCTTTAGATTCTATAAAGGGCTGGCAAAGAAATATGGCTTTAGGCTAGATAAGAATTCGCCCTGGAGGTTGATTGCAGACTTATCTTCACCCGGCATGAGAGATTATATGTCAAATTATGGCATATCTAGTGTAAATAAGGTTTTTAATACACTCTATGTTCGAACGGTTGATGAGGATTTTGAGCTTATGAAAGAGTTCTTTGTTAAATCATATGCAGTTTTCGTTCCAACAAAGCCTTACGAAAAGACCACTGAATATTGTCCAGACACCGGATCAAGTAGGGCAGTTTTTAAAAGAAAGACTCCGGCATCTAAGAGTGATATTGAGAGAGAGTATGGCGACGACTTCTGGATCAAGATGTATTTCGATGTCAGGCTAATGGAAACAGGATATAATATTCCCAAGGCCAAATATAATATTATTTTAAATAATGCTCTTCGGATGCAAAGAGTTCTTGACATTAATCTCGTTCTGGGTTATATAGATGAGTACGTAAATTTGCGAGACCCCCAGAGGAAGTAGTGCTATTTCAAACCTTGGATAATAAAAACGAGTGTGTTGGTATATATCTAGATGGAAAGCTAGTGTATGATAGGATCCCGGAAGAGTTAACAAAAACCTGGAGATATGCATCTTTTCTGAAAGATAAAGATATTGAGTATGCTAGCGTGTATTCTCTAGGTAAGTCTCTCGACGATGTATGCCCGGACCACTTGAGTGAGGACTGGTCAAACATATCGTCTCGTCTCAAAGCGTTCTTCCTTTCTTTTAATGAGGCGAAGATCTCACTAGATGAGAATTGTTTTTTTGATATGGTACCCGAAAGATTTTTGTTGGAGTATTGTGATATAAAAAACGAAATCACAAAGTCAGTTTTTCAAAATTTTTTTCGCCCAAAAAATTACAGATTTTTAGTTGACTTAACAAAAGTATTAGATGATATCAAATATCAAAAGTTAAATATCAACCCTTCAGAGTTGGGTAATCGCCTAGGCTCCTCTCGCGCGCGTACATACATTAAGAGGATGAAACAGCATCGTCCAAACATTATATATAACACTTTTGGCACTAAGACCGGTCGACTGACCACAACAAGAGACTCGTTTCCCATTTTAACATTTGATAAGAGCTACCGTTCGATGCTTTGTCCTAATAATGATTATTTTGTTGAGCTTGATTACAATGCCGCAGAACTTAGAACCGTCTTTGGACTACTGGATATAGAACAACCGAGAAATGATATCCACGAATGGATTACAAAAAACATATATCAATCAGGTATGAGTAGAGAAGAATCGAAGAAAAAAACATTTGCATGGTTGTACAATCCTATGTATAATAATGAGCCTCTAGAGAAAGTATTTAATAGAGATAAGATCCTAGAAAAGTTTTGGGATGGCAAGCAAGTTAACACACCTTTCGATAGAAATATTAGAGCAGACCACCATCATGCGTTTAACTATATTATGCAAAGCTCTACCAGTGACCTGTTTTTAAGAAAAATGATTGACATACACGATAAACTAAAAGATAGAAATTCCCATATCGCCTTCTGCATTCATGATTCGCTGGTAATTGACTTTGCCAGAGAGGATCGCGATATAATATCAGATATTGTAGAGGAGTTTTCTTCTACCAGCTTAGGTTCTTTTAAAACGAATGTATCGGTGGGCAAGAATTTCGGGGATATGAAGGAGTTAACATGGAAACAATCTTAGGACTAGGCAATGCTGGCTGCCAATTGGCGGATGAGTTTGCCAAATATCCGCAGTATGATACATATAAGATCGATTGTTATACGAATAAGGCAGAAAATTATCTTAAAATCACTGAAAGACCTAGCCATGAAGAATATGAAGCTAAAACAAGGCTCCGAGCGGCATTCTTTAAGAAGATTAAAGGACCAGTACTGTTTATAGTTGGAGGCTCAGGTGACATTTCAGGCGCTTCGTTAAGAATCCTTGAAAAAATAAAGCACTTAGAGACTCATATTTTATATATACGCCCGGATCTAGATCTCTTGTCTGAAAAAAAACGAATGCAGGAGAAAGTTGTATTTGGGGTGCTGCAACAATACACAAGATCTGCTATCTTTAAAAGAATGTTGGTTATTGACAACAAAAGCCTTGAGACCATAATAGGTGATGTGCCTATTATGGGTTATTATGATGCTTTGAATCAGCTAGTTGTCTCTACTATACACATGATTAACATATTTGACAATTCAGAGCCAGTTATGAATACTTTTGCTGCGAACACGGCAACTGCTAGGATCTGCACCTTGGGAATTATTGATTTCGCTACTGGTGAAGAAAAAAGTTTTTTTAATCTTGACTTTCCTCGCGAGAAGAAGTATTATTATGCAATCAATAAAGAAGATCTTGAATCTGCTAATGATTTATTTAAAACGATTACAGATCAAGTAAAAGAGAGATCTAGTGAGAAAACTAAAGCCTCTTACGGTATATTTTCAACAGAATATGAAAAAAATTATGTATATTCAATAGCTTTCTCTTCGCTCGTACAAAATCAAGAAATATAAACTTTATCCTTGACATTATCTGCCTATCGTGTATAATAGGTGCAGATGTTTGGGAGATTGGCTAAACATACTTTACTACTTTAAGGAGAAAATTATGTCAATTGACATGGAAAAAATTAAGTCGAGATTAAGCTCGCTAACAAACCCCGAAGGAGGCGGCAAGAGTGTCTTTTGGCGTCCGCAGGATGGAGAACAGGTAATTCGCATTGTTCCAACCGCAGACGGCGACCCTTTTAAGGACTTCTTCTTTCACTATAACGTGGGCAAGAATTCAGGATTCCTCTGTCCCAAGAAGAATTTCGGAGATGATTGTCCAGTGTGCAGTTTTGTTAAGACACTGTTTAATGACTCCGATCCCGACAGTATTAAGATGGCAAAGTCCTTGGTTGCCCGCCAGCGTTTCTTTACTCCCGTTGTTGTTCGCGGTGAGGAAGCGGAAGGTGTGCGTCTGTGGGGCTTTGGTAAGACCGCTTACCAAGAACTACTAAACCTCGTGCTAAACCCTGATTACGGCGACATTACTGACGTAACAGAGGGTACAGATTTGGTTATTGCCTATGGTAAGCCCCCTGGAGCACAGTTCCCGCAGACCAACATCACTCCGCGTCGAAAGGCATCACGCCTAGCTGAAGACGATGAGACAGTGAATAGTTGGTTGGAAAACGTGCCCAACTTTGAGGAACTTTTTGAGGCCAAGTCCTCTGATGAGATCAAGGCCATTCTTGATGAGTTCCTGTTGTCTGACGAGGATGCTGAAGGTGCATCCAACGAGACAACCAAATATGGTAGCAGTAATAGTGGTGATACTGCTACCAGTGTTGATCAAGCATTCTCTGAACTTTTGGGATAGCTTGATCTTACGGGATCTAAGACATACAAAAAATGTTACTTTCCCCCTAGTTAACAAGCTTGTATGTCTTAGATCCTCTTTTATAAGTAGGTTTTTAAATTGGCAAAAAAGAAAATTAAAACACAGCCGGGCCGCCTAGGCGTTGATAAAATGCGAAGCATCATCAACAAAAAAGCAGGTATGGCTGTAGCACATGATTTGAGTGAAGAAAATCCCACTCAAGTAAAAGATTGGATTGGAACAGGCTCGCGTTGGCTAGACTCTATTGTCTGTAGAGGACAGCTAGCTGGAATCCCGGTAGGCAAGATTACCGAGATCGCCGGCCTGGAGTCAACGGGCAAGTCTTTTCTTGCTGCTCAGATTGCAGCAAATGCTCAAAAACAGGGTATGGACGTAGTATACTTTGATTCAGAATCCGCTATTGATCCAACATTTTTGGAAAAAGCAGGTTGTGACTTAACGACACTATTGTACGTACAAGCAAATAGTGTAGAGTTTGTTCTTGAAACTATTGAAGAGCTTTTGGGACAGAATGAGAATAGAATGCTATTTGTTTGGGATAGTTTGGCTCTAACGCCATCTATCGCCGATCAAGAAGGTGATTTTAATCCCTTGTCATCAATGGCAGTAAAGCCAAGAATTTTATCTAAAGGAATGGCCAAATTGGTCCAACCTATCGCCAATGCTGGAGCAACACTGCTAGTATTAAATCAGCTTAAGACTAATATTACAAGCAATGTAGCGGAGGCGATGACAACGCCATATTTCACACCGGGCGGAAAAGCTATGCACTATGCTTATAGCTTACGAGTCTGGCTCACTGGAAGAAAGGCAAAGAATTCTTTTGTTCTCGATGAGCGAGGTTTTAGAATTGGGTCCGAGGTGAAAGTTAAGCTTGAAAAATCCAGATTTGGAACTCAAGGCCGCCAGTGTACGTTTAAGATTCTCTGGGGAGAAGACGTCGGCGTACAAGATGAAGAAAGCTGGTTTGAAGCAGTGAAGAGTTCTCAGCATATTAAGAATGCTGGTGCTTGGTTCACTCTATTTTATGAAGACGGAACAGAAGAAAAGTTTCAAGCTTCAAGATGGATGGAAAAACTGCAAGATGAAAAATTTAAAAACAGGATCCTCCAATTGATGGAAGAAGAAGTAATTCTAAAATTCCATGAGCGAACGGGTGACGCCGCTAGTTTTTATGAACTAGAGCCAGAAGAATAATTTCCTTAGACTGTTTTATTCTCTTATGTGATATACACACTATTTATATAAAGGAGAATAACATGGATATTAAAGAAACAGTTCAGCAGATTGTTAGAGAAGAATTAACTCCTTTTTTATACAAAGCAGAAGTATCTATTCGATCGACCAACGATAGAAATATTACAGATATTGCTGATGAATTGAGAGGGGTTTGCGGTATTACAATCGTCGACACAAAAGCGACAAAAGCTGCAGGTAAAACAGCGCAAGTTACAGAGTGTAATATCAAATTTTTTCTAACTTCACCATCTTTGCAGCAGCATATGAAGAGAATGTCACATGTTGCGAGAAGAATTAAGGGCGTCATCCGTTTTATGATTAAAAATGTGGAGAAAGTACAAAACGGGTGAGTAAAGTGAATTCGGAAAGATTGTTAATTATTGATGCCCTCAATATGTATTATAGGGCATATATCGTCGATCCCTCCCTGTCAGCCAACGGTCAACCAATTGGCGGCGCAAAGGGGTTTCTAAAGATTCTACAAAAATTGGTAAGGGAAACTAAGCCAGATAGAATTGTTATATGTTGGGACGGAGAAGGCGGTTCTAGAAAACGTCGAAGCGTTAATAAGAATTATAAGCAGGGCCGCAAGCCGCTTCGTCTAAACCGAAGCATAAGGGTTCTTTCGGAGCAAGAGGAATTAGAAAATAAGATTTGGCAGCAGACTCGCCTTATTGAATATCTTAACCACATGCCTGTAACCCAATTTATGTTTCCGGAGGTTGAGGCTGACGACGTCATTGCACAAGTCGCCCGCTCATCTAATTTTGGAGGCTGGCAGAAGGTCATTGTCTCTAGTGATAAGGACTTTATTCAACTATTAGATGATGAGACAGTACTATTTAGACCGATCCAAAAGCAGGTTTTAAATAAAAATAAAATAATAGAAGAGTATGGCATTCATCCAAATAATTTTGCCCTAGCCCGGGCAATTGTTGGAGATAAGAGTGATAATCTAGATGGAGTCCCCGGAGCAGGTCTTGCTACGGTTAAGAAGAGATTTCCATTTTTGGTAGAGGAAAACTCATTTTTTATTAAGGATGTTATAGAGGCGTCTAAAGAATCTGATAAAAAGCTAAAGATTTTTGAAAAGATTGTGGAACTTGAAGACGTAGTTAAAGAAAATTATAAGTTAATGCAACTTTATTCGCCAAACTTAAGCGTGCAGGCTAAGAACAAGATTAAATATATAATTGAAAATTCTGAGTTGACTCTCAATAAAACCGAAATAACAAAAATGATGATTTACGATGGTTTTGGAGAAATCAACTTATCCGACCTCTACCAAAACTTTAATAAAATGATGCTTGACAAAAGCAAGAAACAGTAGTATATTCGTAAATGCAAACTAGGTGGGTAGAGAATGACAGAGAAGCAAGAAGACTTTTCTAAGTACGGCAAATCTTTTCAAGAGAGTTTAGCTCAGCTTATTCTTATGAATAGGCCCTTTTCAGAGCAAATTGAAGAAGTTCTAGATATTAACTTTTTTGATCTCAAACACTTAAAAGTGTTCGTTAGCTTAATTTTCGATTACAAAAGCAAGTACAATTCTCACCCCACAGACAGTGTCATGTCATCGTTGCTTCGTTCTGAACTTGAAGAAGAAAACGAAGCAACCAAAAAGCAAGTAAGAGATTTCTACGCCAGAACGATCGCCAGCGGCAATCTTGACGAAGAAGAGTACATTAAACAAACATCGCTTGATTTCTGCAAGAAGCAGAAACTTAAAGAAGCAATTATTAAATCAGTCGATCTAATCCAAAAGTCTTCATACGACGAAGTAAAGGGCTTGATTGATGAAGCACTGTCTCTAGGCATTGATAATGAGGTCGGTCATGATTATAAGAAAGACTTTGAACTCAGGTATCAGGTAAAAGCTAGAAATCCAATTAGCACGGGCTGGGAGTTAATTGACGGTTTGTGCAAGAACGGCCTAGGTCGAGGTGAGTTGGGTGTTGTTATTGCGCCTACAGGTGCTGGAAAGACGCACTGCCTTGTACATCTTGGCGCTAACGCTTTAAAGGCTGGCAAAACAGTTGTGCATTTTACTTTAGAGTTGTCTGAAAGCGTGGTAGGATTGAGATATGATAGTTGCTTAAGTAACGTACCTCTTGGCGATTTGTTTTCTTTAAAAGATGAAGTTTATGAAGCCTGTATGGAGGTCCAGGGCGAATTGATTATTAAAGAGTACCCAACAAAGAAGGCTTCTACACAAACTCTTGAGCAAGCCCTAGAGAAGATTAAAAAGAAGGGAAAAGATATTGATTTAGTTTTGGTAGACTACGGAGACCTTTTAAGGCCAGTTTCTGCTCAAAGAGAGAAAAGAAATGAATTGGAGTCTATTTATGAAGAGCTAAGAGGATTAGCTCAAGAATTTAAGTGTCCTATCTGGACGGCATCCCAGACGAACAGAAGCGGGTTGAATGCAGAAGTCATTACAATGGAATCAATCTCAGAAGCCTTTAATAAGTGCTTTGTCGCAGATTTTATTTGTTCACTCTCCAGAACTATTAAAGACAAGCAAGCAAATACTGGCCGTATGTTTGTTGCCAAAAACAGAAATGGGCCAGATGGATTAATTTATCCTTTATTTATGGACACGTCTAATGTTAAAATAAAAGTATTAGAGCCAACAGATGAGACCATTGAGGACATAGAGAAGTCGGCTCTAAAGAGACAAGAGACAAACTTAAAAGAAAAATATAAACAATTTAGAAAAGCCGGGAGTTAAATTATGCTAGACAATGACGACGTTAAAAAAGAAACTTTAAAGTATTTTCAAAATGATGAATTAGCCACCAATGTTTGGACATCTAAGTACTGCTTAAAAGATGAAAACGGCAATATGCTAGAAAAAACTCCGGACGATATGCATAATCGGCTAGCTAGCGAATTTGCTAGAGTGGAGAATAAGTTTAATTGTCCTAGAACTTTAACAAAAGAAGATATCTTTTCTTATTTAAAAGACTTTAAATATATTGTACCTCAAGGTTCTCCCATGATGGGGATTGGCAATAATTTTTCTAATGTATCGTTGTCGAATTGCGTCGTCGTCGCTCCGCCCCAAGATAATATCTCTTCCATCATTGATTCTGGTAAGTATTTGGCTAATCTATTCAAGCGCCGCTGTGGTGTTGGCTTAGATCTGTCTTTGCTCCGTCCCGAAGGCGCCCGAGTTAAAAATTCAGCCGGCACAACGAGTGGCGCCTGGAGCTTCGCAGACTACTACTCCTATGTATGCAGAATGATTGGGCAAAATGGCCGCAGAGGCGCCCTGATGCTCTCGATGGATGTCCGCCACCCTGATGTTGAAAGTTTTGTAACCATGAAACACGATTTAACAAAAGTGACAGGCGCGAACGTCTCCGTAAAGATCAGTGATGAATTTATGAAAGCGGTGCAGAACAACGAGAAATTCACTCTCAGGTTCCCAATAGATTCAGACGAGCCCTTGGTTAGCAAAGAAGTTGACGCGCTAGAATTGTGGAATAAGATTGTTGATTCGGCAACAAAGACCGCTGAACCCGGACTCTTAATGTGGGACAACATTCTCAAGAACCTTCCTGCTGAAGAGTACGAGGATTTTAAAACCGAGTGTGTAAACCCTTGTGCAGAGCTTCCTTTGTCTGCTTATGATAGTTGTAGGCTGATTTCAATAAACTTAAAGAATTTTGTCGAAGACCCCTTCGATAAATCAGCTAAATTTAATTTTGCTAAATTTGCCGAAGTGGTTTCTGCCGCTATGAGGCTTTCTGATGATCTTGTTGAGTTGGAATTAGAAAAGCTTGCGAACATCAAAGATATAACAGATCAAGAAGATGAAAAAGCCCTTTGGAACAAGCTATATGAAACCTGTGCTAAAGGCCGCCGAACCGGCCTAGGCACTCATGGCCTAGCAGACGCAATTGCCAGACTAGGCTTGGCATATGACAGTGACGAAGCTGTTAAGACCATTGACAAGATTTATAAAACATTGAAAGTGGAATCTTATAAAGAAAGCGTGGCCTTGGCTAAAGAGAGGGGCACCTTCCCCGCATTTAGCTGGGATTTGGAAAAGAATAATGCATTTATCCAATCTCTACCGAAGAGTTTGCGTGAAGACATAGCCAAATATGGCCGCCGCAACATTTCGATTCTCACAAACGCTCCGACAGGATCTGTTTCGATTCTTAGCCAGACTAGTTCTGGACTGGAACCCGTTTTTAGAAATTCTTATATACGACGCAGAAAACTTGATCATAGCGAGTCTAATATCGAAGCAGATTTTGTTGATGACCTAGGCGATCGCTGGAAAGAGTTTGAAGTATTCCATCACAATGTTCAAGAATATATGGACATTATGAATGTAAAGGAACTCCCGGACTTTTTTATTGAAAGTGATCAAATTAACTGGAATAAGAGAATAGATATTCAAGCAACTATTCAAAGACATATTGATCATTCAATTAGTTCCACTATTAATTTGCCAAAAGACACAGATCCTTCCATTGTAGGCGAACTATATTTTGAAGGTTGGCGCAAGGGCCTAAAAGGCATTACAGTATATGTCGATGGATCTAGAAGCGGAGTTTTGGTAACGAAAGATGAAAAAGAAGATGCGTCTTTTATTCAAAATAACGCCCCTAAGCGGCCAATTGAGCTTCCGTGTGAGATACACCGGCCAACCATCCAAGGTGAAGAGTGGACAATTCTTGTAGGACTCATGGATGGCATGCCCTACGAGATTATGGGAGGCTTGTCTACTTTTGTGGAAGTTCCGCGAAAAATGACCCATGGTATACTAGTTAAACATCCTAGGAAGTCAACAAACAGTATCTATGATCTGAAGATTGGCGAAAATGGGAGTGAATTTAGGATTAAAGACATTGTAAAGGTTTTTGACAATCCAAACCATTCAGTTTTTACTAGAATGATCTCCTTGTCTCTGCGCCATGGCTCAGGGGTAAAGTATGTTGTCGAACAGCTTAGAAAGGATAAAAACAGCGACATGTTTAGCTTTTCTAAGGTTATTGCGAGAGTGTTGAAGAAATATATTGAAGATGGTGATATAGCCAGTGACAAAAATTGTCCCGAATGTTCAGCAGAAGGCTTGATTTATGTCGATGGATGTGTTACATGTACAAGTTGTGGTTTTTCGAAATGCAGTTAGAATAAGGAGGTATTATGTCAACCGCAGATAATAAGACTAAGAAAGAGTATGTAGTAGAGTTTATTAAATCTTTTGATGCCAATGAACAGGCAATGGAGCCATACAAGGAACATAGAAAAGATTTAAGAAAGAATTATGTAGAGAACGGATATCTTTCTCGCGAAGAAGTAAGGTTCGCAGTAAAAGCGTATCGGATGTTAAAATCAGATGATGACTACGATACTTTTAGTGAGATTTATGAGAAGTTGTATAAATCGATTGGTAAGGGTGGTGCATAATGAATATTTCGCCTGTTAATCGAATGCTCGTGATTCGTCCAACGCCCTCGTCGACCACTGAGAAAGAATCTATACTAGTGCCAGATGACTATAGACCTATGCAGCCTCATGCTGTTGGTACAGTATTAGCTATTTCCGGCGATTGCAAAATTAGCGTAAAAAAGAATGATACGATTGTTTATGACAACTCTATGTTGCAAGAAGTCAAGGTCGATGGTAGCACTACATATTTACTTTTAGAAAACTATGTGATGGCTGTATTAAACAACGAGTAGGTTTAAAATGATATTACCGCTCATAATGACCGTATTTGGATCATTGTGCTACTTTGGTTCTGAGTGCGACCCGGCGGACGTGTACGATTTGTTATATGATGAAGCTCTGTACAATTGCCCAAACGCAGGTTCAGAAAACATAGATCTAAATATTTTAGATATTTTAGTAAAAGTTGAGAAAGAGTATGATATTCCGTGTTCTCTGCGTGGTATGCTTCTAGCCGCAGCATGTTACGAGTCCGGGTATAACCCCGGGGCTCTTGGCGATAGAAGCTTCAGTAAGCGGAATAAGCCGCTCGCAGTGGGTATTCTACAGCTTTGGCCTTGGTGGACAAAAGCTAAATACGGATATAATGTAGATCGTCGGAACCCCGAACAATCTGCGAGAGCTTGGATGTCCCACATCGCCAGCCGTTTGCCGAAAGTGAAAAAAAGCTGCAGGTTCAAAGACAAGGAGCGATTGTGGGTTGCAGCTTGGGTTCATGCCATCCGCAAGCCTAAAAAGGGAGGCAGATGTTATGAAAAGCCAAACCATCTTAAATTACTAAAAAAGTGGCACAAAAGTATTAAAAAAAATTGTAATATAATAGGCTGCTGAATTGAAAGATCACACGTATTATTACAATGAGGTGGTTATAGGAAACACCTTGAAGTCTGCTATATATGCATATGAAAATAATTGCTATTATATTTATAACTTAAGCGATGCCGGCTTTCCGCTAGATGTAACAGAGAAAGAAATCACTCTGAGAGATTTATATTTTCCAGCAGGTAGTTCGGTTAATAAAGCAAAGTCAGAAATTATATATAATATAACATTAAGAGGCTTAAGTTCGGTATCAGGAAAAATACAATCAATTCGAATTAGTGAGACCGATTTAAAGGTGGTAACGAAAAACTCTCGATCTGTAAAAATAGGATTTAATAAGTTAAGAATCTTTAGTTTGGATAAAGTGTCCAGCGCGCCATTTAATATTAGAGAGAATGCGGAGATGTACAGGGTTTTAGATTGGTTTAGTGTTCGCTCTGGAACAAAACATGATTATGAAGCCCTGTACGATGAAGATAATAGTTTTGTAAATAAGATTTATTTTTATCCCTCAAAGAGGATAGATGGAAACACTTTTAAGTATAAAGATTTAGTTTCTGAATCTTGGCTGGGTACAGAACAATTAAACGATGTTAATTATTCGGATTCGATCTCTAGATTAAAAATTTTAGATATGATGAAGTCTGCTGGTATAAACGGCACAGGCAACGGGAAAGATTCTCGCGGCAAACAGAGATATCTACCAATTAAAATTGAGCTTGAAAAAAGAGATGTTTTTCCTATAAAAAAAATAGTTCACGATAATTCATCGAGCAATATAGTCATGGATTTTGACTTATGAGTGGATACACAGGTTTTCATTTAGCCGGCATAATCCCAGTTTCCGGGCAAAAGCTAGAGTTTAATATGCCATGGCACGACAGTTTAATGCCAATAGCACCAGACTACCTAGCTATAGAGAGAAGTGTTGTGGAATGTGCCTATGCGGGGTGTGAAACAATATGGATTGTCTGCAACGATGACATGCAGCCTCTGATTAGGCACCGCCTAGGAGATTATGTAAATGATCCAGTAATGGCGTATCGCGGTTATTTGAATCACTGGGATAAGTTTCAAGAGCAGGGATCAAAGCCGATTCCTATCTATTATGTCCCCATACATCCTAACGATAGAAATAAAAAAGATTGTTTAGGCTGGAGCGTTCTGTACGGCGCTTACACTTCTTGGAAGATAGCCAGAAGGCTGAGCAAGTGGCTGGTGCCCTCTCGCTTTTATGTCTCTTTTCCGTATGGTGTATATGATCCCAGCGTACTGAGAAAATATAGAAAACAAATATCTTCAAATGAGGGTTTTTTATTGTCATTTGATGGCGAAACAGTCGTCGACGGTCAGATGCTGGGCTTTACATTTACTCCGGAGCAATCTAAAGAACTAACTTACGAATTTAAGAGAAATGCTACGAGTTTGTATAAAAATTATCCTAGCGATGGAATGGTAAAAGAAAAACTAGATAGATATTCTATAGAAGAAAGATATTCTGGAAGATTTTTTAGTATAAAAGATATTTTTGGGACTTTGGACACTTCGTCCGTAGAAATAGTGGCTATTAATAAATCTTGGGATATATCTACCTGGGACGGGTACTGTAATTATATTTCAGAACATGGAAAGGATATTCAAAGACCTTCTGAAAATATATTAAAATATAAAGAATTTAATGGAATAGGGGTTGACTCATAATGCGATTATTGGATACAGTAGGCGGCACTCCGCTAATTAAAATAACAGATAAAATATATGCTAAATTAGAAACATACAACCCTAGTGGCTCTATAAAAGATCGTATGGCTTCGTATATTTTGCAGTGTGCAGAAAAAAGAGGCGATATTAAAAAGGGTGATACTATTATTGAAGCATCTTCTGGTAATACCGGCATCGCATTTTCGATGCTCGGCGCCGCCAAAGGTTACGAGGTAATAATCATAATGCCTTCTAACATGAGCGATGAACGCAAACAAATGATCAAGTCCTTTGGAGCAAAATTGATGGAAGTGGCCCCCGGGGATTTCAAGGGAGCAATTGCGCTTAGGGATGATTTGGTGGCAAAAAATGATAACTATTGGACACCAGACCAGTTTGCCAATGAGGACAATGTTGCTTGTCATCAGGCAACGACTGCGATGGAGATTTTAACAGACAGTTATAAACAGAATATATGGCCAATTTCCGCTCTTGTTTCTGGCGCGGGGACCGGTGGCACAATAATGGGGTGCCGCTTGACACTTAAGAGCGACTTTAAAAATATGAAGACAATATTGGTCATACCAGACAGAACAGAGGGAACAACACATGGAATCCAGGGCATTGGCGATGACGGAGACTATTTGGTCAATAGGAGTGTGATAGATGAGGTCATTGAGATAACCACTTCTGAGGCTACAGAGCGCGCCCGTCGCCTAATCCGAGAACAGGGGCTTTTGGTAGGTATAAGCTCCGGAGCAAATATTCTTGCAGCGGAAAGATGGGTCGCTAAAAATAATCCCGAAGGCATCGTTGTAACTTTCTTATGCGACCGAGGCGAAAGATATTTAAGCATAAAAGATTCTTGACAAGGGTATTTTTTTTTGCTACTATAGTAACACTTCTATAGGGGAGACATTTAATGGAAGAGCGTAAAAAATCAAATATTCCATTCGTTGGGCTGCATGCACACAGTGTTGCTGGTTCGCCTTTCGATGGTTTCGGGTATCCACAAGAGCATATGGACTTTGCTTATTCAAACGGGTGTGATGCCCTGGCATTAACAGATCACGGTAATATGAATGGCTTCTCTTATCAGCTTCTTCATTCAAAGAAAATGAAGGCCGATGGTAAAGACTTTAAAGCTATATTTGGCCTGGAGGCTTATTTTACTACTTCCGTTAAAGAATGGAAGGAGGCTTATGATAAAGCGAGAGATGACAAGAAAGCTGCGAAAAAGCTTGAAAAAAACGATACTAAAATGTCCGTCGAAAACGAAGGCGACTCGAAGAAGGCGACGAATGATATTTTACGGCGCCGCCGACACTTGGTTTTGCTTGCCCAAAGTCAAACCGGGCTTAACAACATCTTCAAGATGGTATCCGAGTCATATCGGGGAGACAACTATTATCGATACCCGAGAGTTGACTATGAATTGTTGTCCAAGTACAGCGAAGGAGTCATCGCTAGCTCCGCATGTCTTGGTGGCGTATACGCTGGAAATTATTGGGAAAACAGAGAAAATGGTGAAGAGGCTGTGCTTGAGGCTATGCGAGAAAGCACTCGCAAAATGGTGGAGATCTTCGGGGAAAGATGGTTTGGAGAGTTGCAATGGAACAATATCCCAGAACAACATGAGTTAAACAAGTATATAATTCAGATGCATAAAGAATTTGGTATTAAGCTAATTTCTACTGCGGATAGCCATTACCCAAACCCCACAGCATGGAAGGATCGTGAGCTATATAAGCGTCTAGGTTGGATTGGGAGAAACCGTCCCGAATGGCTAACTGATGAATTGCCTGTTGACGTAGAAGAAATTGGCTATGAGCTATATCCAAAGAATGGCGACCAGATGTGGGAGAGTTATGTTAAATATTCTGAAGGGTATGAATATGACGACGATCTCGTTAAGGAATCTATCACGAACACCCACTGGATTGCTCATAATTTGATCGAAGAGTTTAGCCCAGACACCGAGGTTAGATTGCCTCAATTTGTGGTACCTCCCGATTCAACCGCTGAAGAGACATTACGTAAATTTTGCTTTGAGGGTCTGAAAAAGATGGGCCTATACACACGTCGAAATTACGTAGAGAGGCTTGAGACCGAGCTTGATGTTATCGAGGATAGAGGCTTTAGCAAATACTTCTTAACAATGAAAGCTGTGGCCGATAAGTCAAACGAGGTTATGCTTACAGGCCCCGGACGTGGTTCCGCTGCTGGATCCCTGGTTGCGTATGTTTTGAACATTACTCAAATTGATCCAATTAAGTACGGCCTACTATTTGAGAGATTCTTGAGAAAAGATGCAACGGACTATCCGGATATCGATTATGACGTGGCCGATCCAATGGAGATCAAAGAACACCTTATGGAAGAGTGGGGACAAACAACTGTTGTGCCCATCTCCAATTTTAATACACTCCAGTTGCGTTCTCTAATCAAGGACATTTCAAAGTTCTATAATGTTCCGTTCGTTGAGGTTAATTCTGTTACCTCTAGGATGATTAAGGAAGCTACGCCGGAAGCGAAGAAAAAGCATGGTATTAAATCCGGAGTATACGCTCCAACGTTTGAAGAGGTGATGGAATTCTCTGAATCACTCCAAAAGTTCTTAAGAAAGTATCCACATATTAAGACCCACGTTGAGGCTCTTTATGGCCAAGTTCGCGCTGTGAGCCGCCATGCTGGAGGTGTGGTTATTGGAGAAGAACTAGATAACTTTATGCCCCTAATTCAAAGCGGCGGTATATTGCAGACCCCCTGGTCTGAAGGGCAGAACGTAAGGCATTTGGAGCCGCTAGGATTTATTAAATTTGATATTCTCGGCCTGTCTACTCTACGCATGATTGAGTGTGCCATCGGCCATATTCTTCAAAGACATCATGGCCACGCCAATCCGACCTACGAGGATATTCGGAAATATTACGATGAATACCTGCATCCTGATAAAATTGATCTTAACGACGAACAAGTATATAAGAATATTTTTCAAGAAGGTAGATTTGCGGGAGTGTTCCAGTTTACTCAAAAAGGCGCTCAAGACTTTTGTATCCGCGCCCGTCCACAAAATATAATTGATATCTCCGCTATTACTTCTATCTATAGGCCCGGCCCATTGGGCGCAGATGTTGACAAGCTTTACACTGAGGCTAAGAATGATCCTTCTGGTGTTAGGTATGCTAGTCCGATTGTAGAGCAGGTCACTAGGGAAACTTATGGCTTCCTTATTTTTCAGGAACAGATTGCCCTACTGGCACATAAGCTTGGAAAAGATATCTCTCTCGATGAAGCTAATCTTTTGAGAAAACTACTTACTAAAAAGGGCACCGGCAAAGGTTCCCGAGAAAAGAATAATATTAGAGCAAAATTCATTGAAGGTTGCAGGGGGGAAAACATTGACGAAGTGGCGGCCAAGAAATTATGGCAGAACTTCGAGTATTTCTCTGGGTACGGTTTTAATAAGTCTCATGCTGTTTCTTACAGCGTACTCAGTTATCAATGCGCATGGTTGCTGAATTATTATCCAGCAGAGTGGATGGCTGCCTTCTTAGACAAGGAACCGGAGGCTAGAAAGGAAGCTGCTATTAACATTGCCAAGAAGCATGGGTTTGATATTGAATCTGTTAACATTAATACTTCTGGCACACAATGGGAAATTTCCGACGATGGCCACACTCTTATTCAGCCCTTAAGTTCTATCAAGGGCTTGGGTGATACCGCGATTGCACAAATTATGCAGCATAGACCTTTTGGCTCTCCAGAGGATCTTTTGTTTAGTGAGGAGGTTTCATATTCCAAGCTTAACAAAAAGGCTCTTGATGTTTTGTGCCGCTCCGGAGCCTTGTCCATTATTGCGGACGATAGATTCACGGGAGATAAACATTTTTGGAGTTCAGTGGCGGTTAATCGCCCTAAAAACAAGAAGAAGTTTATTGAAAACATACAAACATTTGCCCCGGAGGGCGAATTCACTGACGAAGAGAAGATTGAATATGTCTCTGACTTAACAGGCGTTTTTCCAATTGATCTGGTTGTTGACCGCACGGTGCAGGAAAAGCTGGAACACCACTGTGTTCCGCCAATCGGCGAGTGGGATAATGATTTAGGTGTCGCTTGGTTTATCCCCCGCGAGGTTATCAAGAAGAAAACAAAGAATGGCAAACTTTATTGGATCATTAGAGTTATTGATAGCACTTCAACTTTGACCAGCATCAAATGTTGGGGGGTGAAAGAAAGAGACGAGCTTCACATCAATCGCCCGTATATGGCAAAACTAGATTATGATGACCAATGGGGCTTTTCTACGAGATCACTTTATTACAATTTTAGGTTATTGGGATAATGGGAAGCTTAAAAAGAAAGATGGCTCGCAAAAGAGCTAAAAAAGCTAAAAAAGATCTAAATAAAAAGATCGGATTGTTTAATCAGTTGCAGGATGAATGCTTGGTCTGCGAAAAGCCTTTTGATAAAACATGCAAAGAGCAGGTGCAAGAGTGGTTCGTAACTGTTAGAGAAGAGCAAGGCGTAGTGAATCTATATTGTCCCGAGTGTTGGGGCACTGCTCAAAAAGTTATCGAAGATTACGGAAAACAAAACTTTTCTGTTGACAAGTGACTTTGGTAATGTTATAGTTTTATTATTCTTATCATGTTGATAAGGACGTAACCATCGACGTAGTGATGGTGAATTACTGGTCAATGTAAAGACCAAATTTTTAAGGTTAATTTTTATGAATATTTTTGATTTAAACAGACAGTTAAAAGCTAGCAAGAACTGGTGGAAGGACAATACGGAACAAGTGCATGTTGATTTTTTAGTCCAGTCGGAGCTAGAAGGACAAGTCCGGAAAAACGGAATTTGTCAAAGCAATGTTAAAGAAATAATGGAGAGTATACGCCATATTGATCAACAGGTTCCTATTACAGTCGATAAGAACGATAAGATTGTAGATGGCAACCATCGGTTTGAGGCAATCAGACAATTAAATCTGGAAAATCCAGGTGGCAATTTTTCTAAGGTTATAGTTTACAGGCGCGACTTTGAATCAGATGCGGAGAAGGAAGATTACCAACTTACGGCTAACGATCCATTGCCGGCCAAAAAACTAAGCGACAAAGACTACGCCGATAGAATTGTAAAAGGTCTCCAGTGCGAAAGCTATTATCCTATCACTTGGGATAATTATTATGATGATTCCAGCAACTATGATACTTTGGTGAGTCTTGTTAAGAGTCGCTGGAGAAGTTTAGGCATTAACGCCAATAAATTCCCAGGGCTTGTGAAAGAAGCGGTCAAGTCCGCTCCGGGCAGCAAGTTTAGGAATCATGTTATGAATGATCTCGTTCGTCAGGCCGGCTGCAGCAATGTAACTCGGTGGAATGGTACTAAGTCAAAGCAGGAATCAAATGGCTGGTGGCTTCACACATGTGGTGATGCTGCTCATGTTTCCCCGAATTTGATTGGCAACTCTCTGAATAGAAAAGTCAACAGTGAATCAGTTA
>Ga0163180_10000495_pt1 | contig 22783 bp, 16 predicted proteins | sample AtlANTMetagenome_2_FD_109647 | JGI IMG/M metagenome (GOLD analysis project Ga0163180, IMG submission 109647) | Marine eukaryotic phytoplankton communities from the Atlantic Ocean - Atlantic ANT 4 Metagenome | ecosystem: Environmental > Aquatic > Marine > Oceanic | place: North Atlantic Ocean...
CCCCTCGCCAACCAGTTTGATGCCTTTGTTCAGGATTGGAAAAGAGCGCATGAAGTTGACCTCTCATTCAAGCTGACGGTGGCCGACATGCAGAATCTTCTCGTGGGACTGCAGCGTTGGATGGAGCAGATTGACCTTGGGATTCGCGCGACCACCTCCGTGGACCGCCCCACTCTTGAGCGCGAGATCATCGATCAGCTGGAGGAGAGTGTTCTCGAGGAAATGCAGGAAGCGATGGGGAGCTTCGAGGACTCCGTGCGGAACATCCCGGAAGGAAGGGAGGCCACCCACAAGTTTTATGTCCGGCGCCAGATCCACCCCCTGGTCCTCTGCTCGCCCTTTACCTATCGCACCTTTCACAAGCCGCTCGGCTACGCTGGAGACTATGAAATGGTAAATATGATGATGCGCGACCCATACGAAGGGGGCTCCCTCTTCGCGAAGCTCATCAACCATGCCTTCCTGCAGGCGGCACCGGTGGTAGCGCACCGTAACCGGATCGAGTATCTCACCACCAAGATCCGGGCGGAAGCGGAACGTAATGCGATGAAGGGCCGAAGGACGCGGATTCTGAACCTCGGGTGTGGGCCCGCCCATGAGGTCAAGCAGTTCCTGGAAAATGAAGAATTGAGTGATCTCTGCGACATCACGTTGCTGGATTTTAACTCCGAGACCATCGAGTATACCGGCAAGGAGCTCGCCAAGGTGCGGACCCAGGCCGGGCGGGTAGCTCCCATTTCCCTGCTGCAACGTTCCGTGCACAAGCTCTTACGGCAGGCATCGACTGGAGATGTGGACCTGAAATGGGAGTCCTATGACATGGTCTATTGTTCGGGCCTCTTTGACTACCTTTCGCAGAGGGTATGCCGTCGCCTTAATGACCTTTTTGCCCGGCTGCTGGCCCCGGGAGGACTCATGATGGTGACCAACGTGAGCGACACCAACCCCAGCCGGGCCTGGATGGAATACGTCCTCGAGTGGAACCTGATTTATCGTGACGACTCAGCCATGATGGAAATTGCCCCGCTTAACGGAGGCCAATTTGAAACCGTCCTGAACCGGGATGAAACAGGAGTGAACCTTTTCCTGGAGGTTCGGAAAAAAGATGGCGATGGGAGGGCCTGATAAAGAAGAGGCGGGAGGAAGGCGGACCGCCCACCAGCAGCGGTTTGAGGCCCAGGAGGATGAGGTTCGTCTCCTGAACTATCGCCGGGGGGCGTTTCTGGCGGCCCTGTTCATGGCTCTCGGCGCAGGCATGGACCTGGTGGCCTTCGGGGATGTCTCCAATCCGACATACGAAGGAGTGGTCGGAAGGCTTTTCCTGTTGCGGATGGCCTGTTCGCTTGGCCTGCTGTTTGTTTTATTTTTGCTCTACCGGGTTCGTAGCAGGTCGCGCCGGACCCTGCACCTGCTTGGGCACCTCGTAGCCCTGATCCCGATGGTAACAATCCACGGGATGCTGTTCGAAACCGGGGGAGGGGGCTCGCCATACTATGCGGGGCTCAACCTGGTCATGGTGGGTGCGGTTCTTCTGCTGCGCTGGCGGTGTGTGGATGGGATTATTAATTCCATCCTGTGCATCGTTGGATACATCGGGGTCGCGTTTGGAACCGGGACCGGTATCCAGAGCATCACGATCGCCCTCTTTTTCCTTTTTGTTACAGCGGCCTTTGTCTGTATCGGGCTCTATTTTTATAACCGTCTCCGCTTGGCCGAGTTTTGCCTGCGGGAGGAAGTGGTTGCCCAGCAGGAGGCGCTGGCGGAGAACCACCGGAAACTCCAGGACCTGGATGAGGCCAAGACCAGGTTTTTTGCGAATATCAGCCATGAGCTCCGGACGCCGCTTACGCTCATGCTCGCGCCCATTGAGAAGATGCAGGGCCTTAACGCAGTGCGTAACGACGCCAAGATTGCCGAGTTGGTGGAGGGCCTGGAGGACAACGGCATGCGGCTCCTTCGCCTGATTAACGATATCCTCGACCTTGTCAGGATGGATAGCGGCGATATGCCGATGCGGCCGGAGCGCTTCCGGCCCCTGACCTTCATTGACGGCCTGGGGCGCAACCTGCAGCCGATGGCGGACCGAAAGAGAATCAGCCTCCACTGGCATGCTGCCTGCGGGGAAGACGAGGAGGTTTACCTCGACCGTGACCGCCTTGAGAAAGTGGTTCTCAATCTGGCAGTCAATGGCCTGAAATTCACCCCCTCGGGAGGGGAGGTTTCCCTCTCGGTGGAGCTGCAAAACGGACAGCTGATTCTCAAGGTGGTGGACAATGGCGCGGGGATGAAGGAGGACCAGGTCAATTCAGCATTCGAACGATTCTGGCAGGCAGATACTTCCGCCGCCAAGAAGCATAATGGGGTCGGGATCGGCCTTGCTCTTGTTAAGAGCCTGACGGAATCGATGGACGGCACGGTTACGATCGAGAGTGAGTATGGGAAAGGGACAGCATTCACTATTTCCGTTCCTCTTCTGCCGGTCCCGGGAACGTCTGAACCCATCCCCGCGGGGGATGAGGACCCCCTGTCGGAAATTCACAACAAAGCCCGCATCCAGGGGGCGCTGGGCAGCAGGAGGAGCAGTGGGGCCTCTTCTGCAGGGCCCTTCGTTTCGGTCGGTTCCTCCGCGGAGGGATTAGCCAACAGGGAGCTTGTCCTTATTGCCGAGGACGAGAATGGCCTGAGGCGCTTCCTGAAGGGGGAGATGGAAGAGATGGGTTGCGGGGTGGTAGAGGCATGCGACGGGATGGAGGGCTGGGAATTGGCCCGCCAGTTCGAACCCCAACTGATCATCCTCGACTACATGATGCCGGGAATGGATGGGATTACCCTTACGCAGCGGTTGCGGCAGCATGGCCCAACGTCTCAGGTGCCGATCCTGCTTGTGACTGCTGCCGCAGATGAAACTCCCCGGATCCAAGCTCTGGAGGCCGGGGTAAGCGACTTTCTCACGAAGCCATTCACAACCGCAGAGTTACGCCTCAGGGTTCGCAATCTCCTCGATCGCCAGAAGTATCAGAGGGAACTGGGCGTGATCAACCAGGAGTTGCGCATCGCGGTTGAGGAGCGGGACGTTGCCCTTGCTGAGATCAAGGAGAACGAGGCCCGGTTGCTGCAGGCGGAGACCCTGTCTTCCCTTGGGCGCATGAGTGCGGGGATCGTGCATGAAGTCAATAACCCGATGAATTACGTCAGGACCGCTCTGCATGCCCTGCGGATGTATTCTGATGATGTTGACGAGAAAGAGCGGGCCGATTTTGAGGAAACCATCGCGGATGCGGAAGATGGGGTGAACCGGGTCATCCGGATTGTGAGTGACCTGCGTTCCTTTACCAAGGGAGAGGCAGCCATGAAGGAAGAGGTTGGCGTCGCAGAAACGGTAGAGAATGCACGGCGCCTTCTGGCCGGGGAACTACAGGGCATAGACTTCCGTGTTGATGTGGCGGAGGACCACAAGGTCAGTGGAAACGGGAATCAGCTGTGCCAGGTCATGGTTAATATGATCCAGAATTCGGCTCAGGCCCTGGAGGGCGCGAGGGACCGCGGGGAGGATCCGCAGATCACGGTCTCTTCGGAGAAGGAAGGAGAGGAGAATGTCTGGATCCGGGTGCGTGACAACGGGCCTGGAATCGAGCCCGAGGACCTGGATCATGTCTTCGACCCGTTCTTTACGAAAAGGGACGTAGGAGAGGGAATGGGCCTTGGCCTGAGTATCTGTCACCGGATTCTGGAATCGCACGAAGGACGGGTTGAGGTCGAAAGTGATCCCGGAAAGACTACGGTTTTCAGTATCCGGATTCCCCAACCCTGGCAGGGATCGCTGGAGACCGAAGGCGGCTCCGGGATCGGGGAGGAGCCCGCAGACCCGGACGCCCTGCTGCAGGAGGGCGCCGAACTTGAAGAAGCCTGGAAGAAATGAGTGAGCCAACCTTGGATTACCGGCAGCATCTCGTCCTCTTCGTTGATGATGAGCAGAAGACGCGGAAGTATTTCGCCAAGCTCTTTGGCAAAACCTTCCGCATTGTTCTAGCGGAAGACGGGGTGGCTGGGCTGGAGCGTTTTCGTGAATACCAGGATGAAATTGGCGTGGTGGTAACTGACCAGCGCATGCCAAACGAAACCGGAAGTGAATTCCTTGAGAAGGTTTCCCTGCTCAAGCCCGGGGTAGTGAGGATTCTTTCGACTGCATATGCTGATATCGATGCGGCTGTTTCGTCCGTTAACAAGGGGGGAATATATCGTTATGTCACCAAGCCCTGGGAAGTTCCCGAGCTGGAAGTGACCCTCAAGCGGGCGATGGAACTCTACATGGTCCGGCTGGAACGCGAGGAGCTGGTACGCCAGAAAATGATGAGCGTGGATATTCTGGCTGCTTCGGACCGGATCACCTCCCTTGCGGCCCTGGCGATCTTCCGGGATTCCAAGATTCGTTATGTAGGTGAGGCCCTCCGGGCTGTGGTCAGGCTGGCGGAGGAACCGCGGGAAAAACTGCTCTCCGATGCGATCGGCGGGGAAGGGCTCTCCTGGCGTGAGCTCTACCGGAGGCACCTGTCGTTCCTCGGGGCGGTCAATTCCTTCCTTCCAGCAGATCTCACCAGCCCGCAGGGGTTGGACTTCGACAACCGATGCGCGGTGCGGGAGGCGCTGGCCCCGGTGGTCTCGGGAAGCGCCGCCCTTGAGTGGGGTGAGGCAAGGGCGACTCCACCGGACTGGCCGGGTCCTTTGGAGGACCTCCGGAAAGTGGTCTCTCCTTTCCTCGAAATTCTGGCCCGGGTGGTGGAAGGGGAAGGAGGGGTTCGTCTGGAAGAGTGCTTGTCTGGTCTGGAGCTTGCCTTTCCCGGGCGCCCGGCAAGGGTCCTTCTTGCTCCTGCCATGAGTGCCAGTGCAGAGGAGCCTTCCAAGGAGGCCCTTGCCCTGATCAGTGCCTGCATGCGTATTGCCCATCATGGGGGGATCATTGACTTTCTTCCGGAGCCCAACCATAGCGATGCCCGGGTGCGGATTGGTTTTGATGTCTCCCGGATTGAGCGGGCCCCCGACGACCCCTTTGAGGAGCTGGCCGCCGACCTGGTGGGGAATGAGCTCTTCTGGTCCCGTTTTGTCGAATAGCAGGCAAGCCCCTGCGCATGGATCCTCAACACCCCCAATAGAAATGATAAAACTTGTATACTGTGTTCATCGGAAAGCCGGGATGCCACCGGAGGAATTCTACCGTTACTGGAGGGAAGATCATGGGCCACTGGTAAAGAGTTATGCGGAAGCGCTGCAGGCACAGCGCTACGTTCAGAGCCATCTCCTTGAATCTCCGCTCAACGAGGTTGCGCAGGGTGGCCGTGGGGCGGCCGGGCCTTACGATGGCATAACCGAGATCTGGTGGAATTCCCACGATGAGCTTCTTGCCGCGATGCAGACCCCTGAAGGGGTTGCCGCCCATGGGAAGCTCATTGAGGACGAGGCCAGGTTCTGTGACCTTTCCCGGTCTTCGATCTTCCTTACCGAGGAGCACACCATCTTCGATTCCCAATAGAGACAACCCAACCGAGATTCTTCGATATGAACTTCCCTAATATTAATTGCCGACATGTTCCAGTGGGCGCACTTGCTGCAGCCCTGCTGCTATCTGCACAGACAGATCTCCGGGCCAATGGCTTCTACATCCCCGTCCAGGACCCCTTTGCAACGTCACGGGGTAATGCCTTTGTGGCAACCGCGGACCGCCCTTCCGCGGTTTACTATAATCCAGCCGGGCTGACTCAGTTGGACTCGTTTGCTGCGCATGCCGGTGTCTATGGGGTGCGCCTGGGAATCGAGGCGGAGACTGCAATCGACGGGGGGCGCCATGAGAACGACGCCGAGTTCATTCCGGTCCCTCAGCTTTATCTGGGAGGCCCGGTCAGCGACCGCCTCGCTGCAGGGGTCGGGCTCAATGCGCCCTTTGGCCTGAGGACGGACTGGGGACCGGCCACGCCCTTCAGCGTGGTGGCCACGGAGACGGACCTGACCTATGCCACCGCGTGGGGAGTTCTGGCGTATGAACTTAACGACCAGCTCTCAATCGGGGGCGGAATCGGGGTGACTTACGCGGACGGAACCCTCAAGCGGTTTCTGGCCCCTCCCAGTCCTGTTGCCGAGTTCGAGTTCGAGGGAGACGATATATCCACCAACTGGATCGCGTCTCTCCTGTGGAAGCCGGATGAGCGTCATTCCTTCGGGCTGACCTACCGGGCGAGAACGGAGCTGGACCTGGAAGGCACAGCGGGAGCCCCGGCCATAGGGCTGGCAATCCCCGGCGCCTCCCTTGACCTGGTCACCCCTGACACCCTGGTGGCAGGCTACGCTTACCGACCGGATGAACATTGGACCCTGGAAGCTAATGTGGAATGGGTTAACTGGAACCGCCTTGGGACCTCCACCCTGCGGCAGGCTCCTCTCCCTGATAATCCAATCCCTTTTAACTGGGAATCAAACTTCATGTATGGGGCGGGGTTGACCTACGCTCCGAATGAGAGATGGGCATTCAGCGCAGGCTACATCTTTATCGAAAACAGCCAACCTGACCTGAACTTCAATCCCGCGGTGGCAGATGGCGATCGGCACTGGCTCAGTGCGGGGGTAAGCTACAAGGCGACGGCATGGACTGTGGACCTTGCGTATCAATATGCCTTTTCAGACCGGACGGTCACGGATCCAACCGCGGCATTTGATGCCGGGGATCTTGTGGCTGGAGACTACAGCTCACGGTTTCACGGGCTGATGCTCTCTTTCAACAGGTCCTTCTAGGGCTCTCTTTCAAGTCCCCGGAGGGAGCGGTTCCCCTTGCGGAAAAAGAAAAGGGCAGGCATTTTAAGGGCGTAACGTTCTCGATGCCTGTGCGAGTCCCAGCTGCAGTTTTCCTAGGGGTCATGGCTCTCCTGCCAGGGGCCTTGCCGGGAGGGGTGTCGCAGGATGAGGCCCGGACGCACTGGGCATTCCAAGCTCCCACAAGGGCCGCGCTCTCAGGCCAGGGGCACCCTGTCGACGAATTACTTGCTATCCGTCAGAAGGAGAAAGGCCTCACGCCTGCCCCGGAGGCTTCGCGGGCAGTTCTCCTCCGCCGGGCCTGGCACGTGATAACCGGGTTGCAACCGGAAGGAGGTTTACTGGCGCGGACCCTGGCCCAGCGGAAGGGGTCGTTGTCGGACTGGAGTGTCAGGGCCGTTGACGAAGCTCTGGCTTCCCCGCACTTCGGAGAGCGCTGGGCCCGTCATTGGCTCGATGTAGCGAGATATGCGGATACGAAGGGCTACGACTTCACGGCGGGCCGGCTCTTCCCCTTTGCCTTCACCTACCGGGACTGGGTGGTTCGTTCGCTTAACGAGGACCTGCCCTATGACGAGTTTCTGCGACGTCAGGTTGCGGCCGACCTGATGGATGTCCCGGTAAAGGAGCAGGCCGCCCTCGGCTTTCTCACCCTCGGGAGGCGTTACCTCAATAAACATGACCTGATCATTGCGGATCGAATCGACGTCACTTTCCGCAGCACGATGGGGCTCACCATGCAGTGTGTCCGGTGTCATGATCACAAGAGCGACCCCCTTACGATGGCAGATTACTATGGGCTCTATGGGGTATTCGACAGCACTGAAGAGCTTCCGGAGGGAGAGTTGCCGGTTATCAGTAGCCCGGAGGACTCTCCCGGCTACCGGAAGTTCAGGAAGGATCTTAGCGAGCGCGCCAACGCAGCCCACGATTACGCAGCGGAAAAGATCAAGGGTTACCAGCGGCCTGCCAACCCGCTCAAATTCGATCGCAAGGCGGCCTTGAATAAGCTCAACCAGACGGAGCGTGGCAAGTATCGTGGATTACTGGCCAAGCTTGATGAGCTGGAAGGGAGTTCGGAATTCGCTCCTGCGCGAGCCATGGCGGTGCGGGATCGGGCGAACCCCCGCGAGCCGGTGATCTTCGAGCGGGGGCAACAGGGCAACCGCGGAGCGAAGGTGCCGCGCGCCTTTCCGGCCTTTTTCCGGGATGCCCCGGACCGCACCTTTACAGCGGGAAGCGGAAGGCTTGAACTTGCGCAGCAGTTGACGCGGCCGGGGAATCCCCTCACGGCGCGGGTTTGCGCAAACCGGGTGTGGATGCATGTGATGGGATCACCGCTGGTAGCTACCCCGGGAGATTTCGGGCTTCAGGCACAAGAGCCTCTCCATTCCGCGCTTCTTGATCATCTGGCCCTCCATCTCATGGAGCACAAGTGGTCCATCAAGGCCCTGATCCGCCATATCATGACCTCCCGGGCATGGCGAAGCAGCAGCGTGTCGGATGAGCGTCTTGCCGGGAGTGACCCCGAGAATCGCTACTATGCCCGCAGCAACAGACACCGGAAGGATCTTGAATCATGGCGCGACACCACCCTGCAGGCGAGTGGCCGGCTTGACCGCAAGCTGGGTGGCCGGCCTGTGAAGATCCATGCCGAACCCTTTCCGGGTCGGAGGACAATCTACGGATTGATCGAGCGGCAGAATACGCCCTCCTTCTTCCGCATTTTCGACTTTCCTGATACCAGCCAGCCAGTGGTAAAGCGGGTCAGTACCACCACCCCGAACCAGGCCCTTTATCTGATGAACAGCCCTTTTCTCCACGGAGAAGCCCGGGCCACTGCGGAGGCCACCGCCTCTGAGGGAGGCGAGAAAGAGCGAATCCTCGCGCTTTACCAACGGATTCTCCTCCGGAGGCCCTCCCCGGAGGAACTAGTGCGTGCGAGAGGCTTTCTTGGCAGCACAGAGCCGGGAGTGCGGCAGAGCGCAGGGGCCTGGAGTTATGGGCATGGGAGGTTTAACCGTGACTCGCGGCGAGTTGATTTCAACCCCCTTCCTCATTTCACAGGCAAGGCATGGCAGGGAGGCCCGGAACTTCCTGACCGGAAGACCGGGTGGGTTCACTGGAACTCCCTGGGAGGGCATCCGGGTCACGGCGACCATGCCGCAATCCTGCGCTGGGTGGCACCTGGAAAGGCTACGGTGAGGGTTTCCGGTGAGTTGTTGCGCCCCGCTAAGAAAGGAGATGCTGTTCGTGGCCTGGTGGTGGTGGGCAACCAGATCATGAGTGAATGGACCGTTGAGCCGGGCGGGAAGGTTACGACCGGAGTCGTCCTGCAGGTTGCTGCCGGGCAGACAGTGGATTTCCTGGTGGAGTCAACCGGGGATGAGGCCTGGGACGGGTTTCAATGGGCCCCGGTGATCATGGAGGAAGGAGGGTCGCTGCCGCTGGCTGAAGCGCAGGCGGGGTTCTCGGGCCCGGCGCTCGATCGCTGGCCGCTGCTAGCCCAGGTCTTGCTTCTTTCCAACGAGTTTCTTTATGTCGACTGACCGGAGCCCTTCCGTTCCAGCAACCGAGCAGATGTCCCATCACGAGTTTAACCCCAGGCACCTCTTTCTGACGAGGCGACAGATGTTGTCTCGTTGCGGAATGGGCATGGCGGGGGTTGCCCTGAACGGGGTGCCGGGGCTGGTTGCGGCCGCGGAGGGGGACGGCCCTGCGATGGGACTCAATCCGCTTGCGCCGCGCCGGCCGCAGTTTCCTGGCAAGGCCAAGGCGGTCATTCATCTTTTCATGAATGGAGGACCTTCACACCTCGATACATTTGATCCCAAGCCGGAACTCACGAAGCTGCACGGGCAGGAGTTACCCAAGATGCTGAAAACGGAGCGCCCGACCGGGGCCGCATTCAAGTCGCCGTTCAAGTTTTCCAACAAAGGCCAGTGTGGACTGGAAGTCTCCGATCTCTTCCCCGAGGTCGGCGGCATGGCGGATGAGCTCTGTGTCATCCGCTCCATGCATGCGGATGTGCCTAATCATGAGCCCTCCCTTCTCCTGATGAATTGCGGGGATGGGCGTCTGGTGCGGCCAGCGATGGGATCGTGGGTTACCTACGGGCTGGGTTCGGAGAACCAGAACCTGCCGGGATTCGTGGCGATGTGCCCGGGGGGCTACCCCATTCAGGAAACCCAGAACTGGCAGTCGGCCTTCCTGCCCGGGACTTTTCAGGGGACCTACGTCGATACGAAGCATTCCGACCCCAAAAAACTGGTGGAATATATCGACCGCAAGACCGGGGCGGGTGAGCAGCGGCGACAACTGGACCTGCTGCGCCAGTTGAATGAAGACCACCAGCGGGAACGAACCCATGACTCGCGTCTGGAGGCTCGCCTCCAGTCCTTCGAGCTTGCTTACCGCATGCAGATGGAGGCCAGCGACGCCTTTGATATAAGCAAGGAGCCCGAGGAGATCCGGAAGATGTATGGGAAGGGAACGCAGGCCCGGCAAATGCTTATCACACGAAGGCTAATTGAGCGTGGAGTTCGATTTGTCCAGGTATGGCATGGGGCAGGCCAGCCCTGGGATAACCATGATGACCTGGAGAAGAATCACCGGAAACTGGCCCGGGAATGTGATCAGCCCATTGCGGCCCTGCTCAAGGACCTCAAGATGCGCGGTCTTCTGGAGGAAACTCTTGTCATGTGGGGCGGGGAGTTCGGGCGGACGCCGACGGTGGAAATGCCCAAGAAAGGTTCTAATGCGGGAAAGATCAACGGCCGGGACCACAACCATTACGGATTCACGGTGTGGCTTGCAGGAGGCGGGGTTAAAGGAGGCTACGTCCATGGGAGTACTGACCCCTATGGATTCCAGGCCGAGGACAACCCTGTTCACGTTCATGATCTGCAGGCCACTATCCTGCACCTGCTGGGCTTTGATCACGAGAAGCTGACCTATCGCTATTCGGGGCGCGATTTCCGCCTCACGGATGTCCACGGGAAGGTGGTCCGGGAGCTTCTGGCCTGATGTCCTCTCTTAACCGCGGATCTCCTCGAAGATCTCAGGGTCATCCCGGAGCTTCTTCCTGATACTGTTGATCCGGGACCACTTACTCTTAAGGTCCGCGATGAAATCCTTCCCGCTCCCTTCGGGGCCCTTTCCGATTGTCCGGCAGAGATCAAGCGCGGCCCTGTGGTAGGCCTCGAACTTTTCATGGATCTTGCCGTCGAGCTCCTCAAGTTCCTCGCTGGCATCCTCCGCTGCCGAACGGGCTTCGTCGGCGTCACTGAATTTCTCCCGGAACATCGTGCGCTGCACGCGGCTGAAGACCGCCGAGGAACGGGAATCGATCTCGTGGAAACTCCCTCCGACGGAAAGCCGCTCGGGAGCCTTTCCCCGGATGTGGTCGAGCAAAAGCTGGGCGGAGATATGATTTGGCATGGCCTTCAGGACCTCTTCGAGGCGCTCCTGGACGCGGGTGTTCTTGAGGGCCGCTTCGCCCTGGTCCGCGATCACGTCTGCTACCGATTTAAAATCGTCGAGGGTGGTTTGCACGTCCTTGTCCTTTTCCGCCCGTGAGAGGGCGCGAGCCTCATCCATGTCCTTCATGGTAAAGACCTGGATATTCAGGAGCTGCTGGAGGCCGTCGAGGACGAGAATATCGTTTACCCCCTTGGCATTGCCCTCAGGCACTCCGACGATCGTGCACTTGCGCCGGGTTGCCCCCCGGATCTTGGCCGCTACTCCCCCGATGCTGGTAACCTTCCCGTTGGGAGTGATTCCGCCGGTGCAGGCGAATCCGCCATCAAGCTTCTCCCCGGAAAACAGGGAATCGAGCATGAGGGCCATGGCGGTTCCAGCGGATGGGCCGTCCACCCTCTGGTCACGATCCTGAAACACAATGCTGACCTGGTAGCCGTCAGGAACCATGCCCTTGGGCTCGTAGGTGACCCTTAGATAGTCGCGGATGGATTTGAGACTATTGCCCATCATGTCGCCGACCTTCTGGTCTATCTTGAACTCCACGCCCTTGACGTTTTCCTCCCGGAGGGCTGTTGCGATGATCTCGCTTGCCGCCCCGGCATGTTTGCCGCTGCCGAGGGTAACCACTACAAGGCCAACAACGGAGCTCTGGTTGGAAGCGAGTCCCTCAGCCTTGCCGGCGGGCATTTTTTCCCTGCGGGGCTCCATCCGGCCCCCCTGGCCGAAGGGGTTCCAAGGGGTTTCCTTGACCACGGCCTTGCCCTGGAGCTGGTCCCAGTCGATTTCGATGCCGTCTTGCTCAAGGTCCTGCTGGACCTTTTCCAGGTCTTCGGCGTAGCGGTGGTCAGGCTCGAGTCGCAGGGCGACGTCGACGCAGTAGGCGGCACAAATCTTGTTGTCCTCGTTGCTCTTCTCCTTGAGCAGGGTGCGAATTCCCCGGTAAATATTTCCGACCAGGCGATCCTTGCTGGTCCCGCTGCTCCCGTAGGCCTCGGCATCCTGCTCAAGCTGCTCGTAAGTGGTCTTGAAGGATTTGGCATCAGGGTTGATGCGCCCGGCAATTCCAAGGGCGTTTGAACGCAGCAGGTTGGGAACCCTGCCGTTTTTCTCTTCAGGGTCAAAGTCACTGGCAATCCGGGCAAGGGCAGCAACCAGGCCGGATTTGTCGAAGGTGCCGCGCCTTCCGAAGTCGAGCTTCCCGGTTTCAAAGAGCTCGGCCTCCATGTCCGGAAGATAGAACAGGCTGTCTTCCTCCTGGGCATGGAGCCCGGGAAGGATCAGGAGGAAACTAAGGGCAAGGGCGCTGAGAAGATTCGGGTTCATCGTGATGCTGGGGGAGGAGTCTAGGCGATCTGCGGGTATTCGCTAAAGCAAAAGCGTCAGGTTGGCAGGAAGGAGTGTCTTTCCTCCCCGGGGGACAGCGGCTCCCATCCCGTAATTTGTGTAATCAGGGGGTTTTCCCCGCGTTGGCCGGGTCGGCAGGGGTTGCCGGGTCTCTGATCGTTTCGCGGGTAAAGGGGGAGAGTTTCCTGAGAAATGCGGCAAACTTGGCCTGCAGGCTCTGGTGGTAACTCGGAAGGGGGACCTTCCGGTAATAGAGGACACCCTCTCTCAGGTCGCCATCACGTTTGCCGCGGCCGACGGTTTCTGCCAGCTGCGTGATTTCCCGTGCCTCCTTCAACAGGTCCGAGTCTTTTGGGGAAATGAACTTGGCGAAGCGTTCGATTTCGGCACCTGAAGCCTCCCCCGATGTGATCAGACGTTTTGAAGTGAGCTGGGAAAGCGGGCTACGGGAAATTCCGCTGAGGGGCTCAATGGCACTGCGCAGGATGCGTGCGGCAACCTCGCGGTCGACGCGGGTCGGCCGCCGGGCGGCGTCCCCCTGGATGAGAAGCATCCTGGCCGAGTAATGAAAGGGGGCCTTGCTGACAATTTCGTTCAGGCGTTCGCGAACCTTGGTATTTACACAGAGCTGTCCGACATCCTTGCTTTCTCCTACCTTGCGTAGTTCCTCATAAAGGAGAGAGGTCGCGGCCAACCCCTCTGGGTCGCCGTCCTCACTGGCCAGACTCAGGGCGACATCAATAGAGCTCACAATAAGAACTTCCCAGCGAAGGAAGAAGGCAGGATCGGCGAGTGCAATCATGGCTCGCAGTTCCGGCTGGAAATCAGGAGGGACCAGAAGGCGGCCTTTTCCCTTAACGCGAAGGAGCCGAAGATAGTCCCAGCTCTGGCGGGGGCGGGTGAGCTTCCCCCCTTTTGCGAGCTCGCCCACGAAGATGACATCAGGCCGCAGCTTCCTGCCGGTGAGAGCGGAGTGCATCAAGAGCGCGGCTGGCCCGGAAATTGCCTGCTCATTCTTCGTAGCGTACCGCTCGCTGCCGGTTGAGATGCGCGCCACTTGCTGGATAGGGAGGTGAGGCCAGGTTGTTTCCAGGAGCTTGCGGACCTCGCTGCGGGCGGCGTCGACATCGGGAGACGCGACGTCTGGCTGGAGAGCAAAGGTAAGAAGATCAGGCTGGGCTAATTCCTCGACCTGTAATTGAAGGGGGACGATACGGAGATGTCGTCGGAGATCCTGATCATAAAGGAAAAGCGGGGTCTGGGTGCTGGCCTTCCTCAGGACGATGGGGGGACGATCAACGGGAGGGGGCTCAGGAGCAGGAGGCTCGGGCGTCTTTGCTGGCTCCGGGCTTCGTTGATAGGCGGCAAGGGGGGGAACTACATTTTCCCACCGTCCAGCTTCGCCCTCCGGGTCCCGGAGCTTGGCCAGCCGGCTCCGGGGGTTGACCACCGCGAGAGCGTCGATGAGCTGGTGACCAAGGAGCTTTCCCCCCTCCCCGGACCCCGGGTCGACGAGCCAGTCCGCAATTCCCCATGCCTGTCGCAGGGGGCCGTTTATATCGTCGCCAAAGGGTTCGACCGGCTTCCCTTCCCGGAGGGCCTTGTCGATCTCAAGGGCCGCCCGATTGGCAGGGTCGAGCCGGATTGCGATCGCCAGCAACTGGGCTGTGGCCCGCATCTGGGAAGGGGCGGCCTCGATTTCGCGGCGGGAAACGTTCGTGAGGTGCCGGGAGAGCTCCCGCATGGTATCCGTGTCAATCGGGAGCTTGTCCCTTGGGAACAGGGCCGTGAATGGGTCTGGTCCAACGTATACTTCTGCCTCCAATGGAAGCGGGAGCAGATGGAAAAGCAGAACCAGAAAGGCGGCGCGCATGCGGCGGAAGTGTCCCCCAAGCCCGGGGGCGGTGCAACCTTTTGCCATCCCTCTTCCTCCGTTACAGTAGCCCCATGCCGAAGCACATTGGTCCAGAGGAGCGTACGGAGGAGGAGGTGATGTTCTATGATACCGATGTTGGCGGGGTCGTGCACAATCTCGCTTACCTGCGGATGATTGAAAAGTGTCGGACCAGGCTGGCAGGTCAGCTGGGGTTCGACCTTTGCGAAATGGCGCGAACCCAGGTCTATCCCGTGGTGGTGCGTACGGAGATCGACTATCGCCGACCAGGCCGGCTGGGGGACCTTCTGGAGACCCGGGGCTGGCTTGAGCAATGGGGTCGGGTCCGTTTCTGGTGCTCCTTCGAGATGCGGCGCCCGCTGGATGGGACTCTTCTGGTGACTTGTCGGCAACAACTTGCCCTGGTGCAGATGCCCGGGGGCAAACCCCTGCGGCTGGAGCCCCGTGCCGAAGAGGACTGAACGGGTCCTAGCGCCCGAACATCTGGGTCCAGTGTGACCCGTAGTTGCCCAGCCCGATCCTGTTGTGACCGGGGCTGAACATGTTGCGATGATGGCCAGGGGAGCGGAACCAACCCCGGTTGGCGGACGTGGGCTTGGCCGACCCCATGAAAATATTTTCCCCGCTTGAGGTGGTGCCAGAGAGGGCGGCTCGTTGCCCGAAGGACTGCTTGCCCTGCACCGGGGAGGTGTGGCTGAAAAAGTTCAACCTTGCCATGTCCTCGGAATGACCTCGTGAGGCATCGCAGAGCCTGGGATCGAGGAGGAGGGCATTGAGGCCTACCAGCAGTCGCATCCGGTTAAGCTCTTCAACCCCCCGTCGTTCATTCTCGGGGACCATTTCGGCTTCGGCAATCTTGCGATTATTTTCCATGAGCCGGAGACCATTACGGTCGAGGTCGGAGAGGTCCTCGGCCACGGATTGCTCCTCGGCCTTCACCTTGGCCACGGATTCCGCGTCCTCGATGGCGATGGCGGCCTTGAGAATTCCGTCCCGGAACTTGCCGAGGCGGAGGATCTGGGCTCGTTGCCTGTTGAGGGGCTCTCCCGCGAGCTTGAGGATTCGCTCAGCAGAGGGGAGAAGGAGTTCCCTTAGCAGGGCGACCGCCGGCTCACTCCGGGCAATGATGGCGGCCTTCATTGGGCCCTCCGGCATGACGCGTACTGAGTGGAAGCTCTCCCGGGCTTCCCTGATGGCCTTCTGGTTGGCTTGACGCGCTGGACCCGAGTGCTGCTGCTTGGCCTCGGTCTTGAAGGCACTCAGATAGGTGTCGCGCATGCGGGGCCAGACTTTGTCATATTCGGCCTGGAGGCGTGCCAGTTCCCTCGGTTCGAGGTCACTCAGTTGCTCAATGAGGTCGTCAAAGCTGGCGTTGTTTTCAAGCCGTGTCTGAAGAGCGGAAAGAATTTCATCGGTTGCCCGGGGTGCCGCCATCACACCCGGCACTCCCAGCAGGAGGGCGAGAAGGATAGCAGCGGTTCGGCTCATACCGGGAGATTAGACGCGAAAACGATAATAGCGAACTGCTAAATTTCCTCCCGCAAGCGCCTCCCCCGATTTGTTCCCGCACCAGTTGGAAGAAGAAGCGGGGAGGACTTTCGTCCTCCCCGCTACCGGGCGTAATTATGCGCCCGGGGACGACATTTTTTCAGCGGCACCTCCGCCCGCCAAAGGAAAAGCTCAGGGAAACTCCGGAAGAACGGCCGAGGGCCCGATGGGCGCCCAGGCTGACCCGGGGAGGCGCACAGGGAATGGCTCGGGAAATGACAGGCCGGGAAATGACGGGCCGTGGCCGATAGTAGGAGGCCTGATGACGATAGGCGCGGGTGGGCACCCTGACATAGCCAAAAACGGGCCGGCCGCAGCGGTCGTATCCCCGAACGTAGCGTCGCGTATAGATGGGGCTTCCGCAGGAAGTAAATCCGCTTCGGTAAGTGATGGAGTTGTGGGAGTGGCCGGCTTCGGCACGGGGCGCGGAAAGAAGGCCAGTGAGGGCCAGGGCAGCGACTGTAATAAGTGTCTTGATCATGGGGTCGTGAGTGGTGGTTACCTGCGGTTGGACGCAGCGGTGCCCGTTCCTATTCAGTGGAACCGTTCTTTTTTGGTTCCTGACCCGGCCGGGCCCCACGCTTAAGTCTACTTGGACAGCTTATAGGCGTTGTTGAGGGCCTTGAAAAAATCCTCTTCGCGAGGTTCTCCGCTGAGAACCTGGCCATTCATGAAGACAACTTTTGGCATGGCTCCAATCCGGGTGCTCCGGGCTAGCTGACCATAATCAGCTACCCCTGATTTCAGCTGTTTTTCCACCCATGGGTCCTTCAGTGCGTTTTCCAGTTCCTCAAAACCAACGATCTGCCCGACGGCGGCCTCAGCTACTTCCGGAAGGAGGGTCGGACTGGCAAACAACTGTTCATGAACCTCGGGCCAGCGGTCTGGAGCAGCGCGCCAAGCTGCGAGGCTCAGGAGTGAGAGGACACACCCGTGCTGATGCTTGGTTCCCCTGGCTGGAGAATAGGGATTGCACGATTGCTCAAGGGGGGCAGGGAGAAGGATGGTGCAGAAGGCGCCGGGATATTTGTTCTCTATCTTGTGGAGATACTCATGGACCCGTAGACACGAGCTGCAAGTGTAGTCGAAGTACTTGATGATGACATGCTCTGCGTTGGGTGGACCGAGGTGTGGGAGGTCGGCTGTGCTGTAGCGCTTTCCGTTCAAGATGCGAACCTCGCGGCCAGCCTTCCGAGGTGACAGATCCTCGAGTTCCACCTCCTCTTCAGTCACGGTATGGGTCTCGGCCTTGGGCCCCAGGGCTTGTCCCAGAGCCAGTGCCAGAAGGGCGGCGATAGCTGCGGCAGGGGCAAAGCGGATGGGCGTAGTGGGGTGGGGAGCCGGGACCCGGTGAAGTGAAAGCACCAGAATGATGGAGGTGACGATCCCGATTGTGTGCATGGCGAGGCACCAGGGGCAGACGGACTTGATGGTGAGGTACAGTAGTCCGATGAACCAGAGTGCCGCCCCGGTAAGGCAGATGGCAAAGGCCAGGTAGAGGGGCCGGGAAGGCCGGAAGGTTGTGATGAGGAGGGCGAGGTAAACGGCCCCGGCGAGGACACTGACGGGAATCCCGAAGAACTGGGACCACTCGGAGCCGAGGACGTTGCTGCAGCCGGACCCGGCACCGCATCCGGCGAGGGAGGTGGTTTTCCCGGCGAGCTTCAGCCCCCCGAGATAGCTGCAGATGCCCAGCCCGGCGAGGGTGAGAAAGCGCAGGATCCAAGGGGACTTCATCAAGGGAGGATGGGGGGAGGGGGTTCTTCCTCAAAGTTAAAAGTCCTTCTCCGTGGCCTGGAGCAGCCATGCGGTAAGTTCGTCCGGCGGGTGAAGGCCGTGGGGGTGATGTCCCTTCCCGGGCTTGCGCCAGATCTTGAGAGGGCCTCCCAGGGATTCGTAATTGCGGGCGAGGGCCTCCCCGTTTTCCCCGGCCGGGACGACCATGTCGGCAAGCCCAAGCACAAGAGCGATGGGGACCTTTTTCTCCGCGAGCGGCTTGAGGGTGGCCGGGCTGAGGGGTTGCGGGTGATCTGTCGCGGCTGCTGCGGAGAGTCCATAGGCCTTGAGACAGCGCTGCCAGTCCTTCTTGGAGAACTTGCCGTTTTTCCCGCCGGGCCAGGAATTGAAATTGCAGACCGGGTTGTCTCCGTAGATCGCGGTTACCTTATCCGGGTTGGCCGAAGCCCAGTTGACGATGATCAGGCCCCCTCTCGACATGCCCTCGAGGACCGGCCGGGAGGAAAGCCCCTGCTGCACCGCCAGGGCATGGAACTTGTTCCAACGTTCCACCGCGCGGGGGGCCCCGAAAAGGCCGCCAACCTCACAGTAGGTGAGGTGGAACCCCTTCCCAAGGAGTTGCAGGTCGAGGGCGGGCTGGTGCCCCCAGAAGCGGGCCCGCCAGACCCAGGGGTTACCCTTGGCAGGGGTTTTCGGCTTCACGAGGATGCAACGGGCTCCGTCCCCCGGCAGGGAAAAGTCAATCCGCTCATAACCGTGCCACACGGAACGTTTCCCCGAGGGCCACGCGGCAGTTGCGATTGTAGTGAAGGACAGAAAGGCGATTAGAAGAAGGGAAGGCATGGCTTGGACAGTTGATCGGTTCCGGTTAGCATTTCCACCATGTTTCGTCCCGTCCTATTTTCCCTGCTCCTTGTCCTGGCGCCCTTGCTCCCTGCCGCGGAACTTACCGTGGCCACCTTCAACATTCGCATGGAGACCAGGGGCGATCTGGGAACCCGCAACTGGAATGCCCGCAAAGACCTCGTGGTAGAGACCATTCGGAAGATGAACCCCGATCTTCTTGGGGTCCAGGAAGCCCTTCCGCGGCAGATGGATTATCTTGCCGGGAAGCTCCCGGATTACGAAAGGTATGGAGTTGGGCGGGATGACGGGAAGAACCGGGGAGAGTATTCGGCGCTGTTTGTCCGGAAGGAGCGACTGGAGCGGGACCCGGAGGAAGGGGGCACTTTCTGGCTCAGCGCTACCCCGGAAAAGGCAGGGTCAAAGACGTGGGGGAACGGGGTGACCAGGATTTGCACGTGGGCCCGGCTGGTGGACCGCAGGACCGGGAAAGGGCTTTATTTCTATAACACCCACTGGGACCACCAGAGTCAGCCGTCCCGAGAACAGGCTGGCCGCCTGATGGCGCAACGAATTGACGGTCGCAAGCGCCCCGGGGAGCCGGTGGTTCTGACCGGGGACTTCAATGCCACTGAGACGAACCCGGGAGTTGCCTATCTGCTCGGCCGCAAGGTGGAACTGGCGGGGGGCAAGGCCCCGGACCAATGGAAGAACCCGCTGAGGGCTCCGTTTTTTGAGCTGCACCCCGGGGTGAGGAACCGCAATACGTTTAATCGTTGGAAAGGAGTGATTCCGGGTTCGCGCATGATTGATCATGTGCTGGTGTCGTCGCATTGGGAGGTCCGCAAGGCATGGATTGAGCACCACATGCGCGGGAAGATGGTTCCCTCCGACCATTGGCCAGTGGCTGCGGTGATCGCACTGGCGAAGTGAGATGTCCGGGGCATTAAATTATTGGTGGAGAATTGCCTCAGCTAAGCGTATGACGTCCGAATGATCGCGCTGGGGGTTCTGCTGGGGGTTCTGGTCCTCGTGGTGGCGCTTATGTACAACGGCTTCATCAGCCGACGGAATAGACTGCGCAATGGCTTTGCGGCCATGGACGTACAGCTGAAAAAGAGGTGGGACCTCGTGCCCCGGCTCGTGGAAACGGTCAGGGGCTATGCCTCCCACGAACAGGAGCTGTTTGAAAGGGTGACCAGGGCCCGGCGTGGGATAGAGTTGGCGGAGTCTGCGGGTCCGGAGCGTTTCAGCCACGAGCAGGATCTTGGAGCGGGGGTCGCCAGGGTCATGCTGCTGGCGGAAGATTACCCCGAACTCAAGGCGGGGGAGCAATTCCTCAACCTGCAACGGAACCTGAGTGAGGTGGAGGCTCAGATTGCGGCTGCGCGCAGGGCCTTCAACGCGGCGGTCACGGACTGGAATGATGGCGTTGAAAAGTTTCCCGGTAATTTACTGGCAGGGGTTTTTGGCTTCCGGGTCCACGATTGGTTTGAGACTCCCAGGGCTCAGAGGAAGGTGACCGACATCCAGCTTTAGCGAAGCGGACAGATGAGCGGAGCGCCAGGGCAGGAACTCATCGGCAAGCCTTCCGATGAGTTCCGCGACTTGGAAAAGATACGGCGACAGAGTCTGGCGGAGAGCAGCCAAGGCGCATTCCTGATAATAGCCGTGTGGGTTCTTGGTTTTGGCCTCCTTCTTGCCCTGGGGGTCAAGGAAATGGGTCTCAGTATTTTAGTAATGCTGGGAGTCGCAGGCGCAACCGGATGGATCCATAAGCATTGGCACCAGAATGCGGAAGGGCACTACCAGAACATTTACAAGAGGCAGGTGGTGCCCGCATTGGTTCGAAGCCTGCAGCCCGGAATGACCTTTATCAGCGACAGGGGGATCGAGGAGCACACGTTCATTTCTGCGAACCTTTACTGGTGGGGGATTCCCGGACTCAGGCCCTCGATCGAAAGGTATATGAGCGAGGACCTCTCAATAGGGTATGTGGGCAGAACGAGACTGAGAGTAGCGGATGTGCATGCAGAACATGAAAAAGGGGATAAAGGCGATAGCTATGGAACCCTTTTCCGGGGGGTATTTATAGAGGCCGATTTCCACAAGGACTTCCGGACCGAACTTTACCTCATGCCGGAAAATTATCTCAAGAGCGCGAGCATGGTTTTCTCGAGCGAACTCGGGGAACGGATGGATCTTGAGAACCCTGATTTCGAGAAGGCGTTCGTGGTTTTTGGACAGGACTCCGTTGAGGCGCGCTACATTCTAACTCCCGACATGCAGGAACGGTTACTTCTCCTCAAGAAGGTCCTTGGAAACGACCTCAGGATAGCCTTCAAGGACTCCAACGTTTACATTGCAACCTCCATAAACAAGGACATGTTTGACCCCCAGTTGTCGCGGCCTGCCAACTGTCCAGAGCAAATTAAGGAGCTAACACAGCAGCTAGCGGCCTGTTTCCACGTTGTGGAGGTCCTGGATCTGAACACCCGGATCTGGAGCAAGCAGTAGCATTGGGCGGGCTGCCTCAGGGTTGAGATTGAGGAAGAACAGCGGCCTGGGCAAAACTCCTTGAAAGCGGGGCTTTACCAGTAGGGTATACTCCGACATCAGGAATCCTTTCTCCATAACTGGAATCGTGGCAGGTTTGTTGCCCGCCCTTTTGCTTCTTCCCGCTGCCGGGCATGCCCGCGAGTTTACGGGGGCTTCGAGCCATTGGGCCTGGGGTCCTCTTGAGAAGCCGAACCTGCCGTCTTCCGCCACATCATGGGCGAAAACGCGGGTGGATCACTTTATCTTGGCACGGCTGTCTGAATCCGGAGTTCGGCCAGCTCCCGAAGCCTCCCCCCGTGAACTGCTCCGTCGCGTGCATCTGGACCTGACCGGGTTGCCGCCCACTCCGGGCGAGATCGAAGCCTTTCTCCGGGATCCCGGGGATGAGGCGTATGCACGGGTTGTGGATGACCTCCTCAGCCGTCCCCAGTATGGGGAGAGGTGGGGGCGCCACTGGCTCGATGTGGTGAGATATGCCGAGTCCAAGGGGTATGAGCGGGACGAGTATAAGAAGTTTGTCTGGCGTTACCGGGACTACGTCATCGAATCCTTCAACGAGGATAAGCCCTACGACCAGTTCATCCACGAACAGCTCGCGGGCGATGAGCTCGACAACGTCACGCTGGAGACCCAGCTGGCCACCACCTTTCTGGCACTCGGCACCTTTGATACCATTGCGGCAGACCGGGAGGTGGCGGTCTACGATACCCTGGATGACATTGTGGCCACGACCTCCATGGCGTTCCTTGGTCAGACGCTGCAGTGTGCCCGGTGCCACGACCATAAATTTGAGCCCTTCAGCCAGAAGGATTATTACCGTGTGCTGGCAGCCTTTGAACCTTTGAATGTGACAGGCCGGGAGCGGCAGGTGGGGACGGTGGAGGACCGCAAACGACACCAGGAGGCTGAAGAGAACTATCGACGGGAGATACTGGAGCCCCGGCGTCAGGCTGAGGAGAAGTTCTGGCTGCCGATTCTCCAGCGGTGGTCGAGGGATGGGTTGCCGGAGGGTCGGAAGGCAAAGTTGAACGACAAGCAGCTGGCCCTCACGATTCAGGCGATTCCCCTGGCTCTGGACCAGCGCTCCAAGGAGCAGCGCAACATGCTGGAGAAGGAGCGCAACCGGGCGCGGTCCGCGGTCCGCGAGGTGGCGACGGAAGAGGAGCGCAGCAAAATTTCCGAGTACGAGCAGGACCTCAGGGCTGTGGAGAAGGACAAGCCCCAGCCGATGATGGGCTGGGTTTATCCCGGGAATGCCCGGCCGAAGCCCACTCATCTCCGGGTCCGGGGAGAGGTGCACCAGAAAGGGGAGGAAATTTCCTTTGGGGTGCCGGTGGTCCTTGATGAGGGATTACCGGAGCCGCGCCCGACGGGGCAATCCTCCGGACGCAGGAGGGCACTCGCAGAATGGATCACGGGGCCGCAGGCTCCGCTGGCGGCCCGGGTCATGGCCAACCGCGTATGGCAGTATCACTTCGGGCGGGGCCTGGTGGAGGACGGCAACAACCTTGGAATGGAAGGGGGAGAGCCGACGCATCCGGAGTTGCTTGAGTGGCTGGCAAGCTCGTTGATTGAGGG
>Ga0163180_10000497_pt1 | contig 22776 bp, 36 predicted proteins | sample AtlANTMetagenome_2_FD_109647 | JGI IMG/M metagenome (GOLD analysis project Ga0163180, IMG submission 109647) | Marine eukaryotic phytoplankton communities from the Atlantic Ocean - Atlantic ANT 4 Metagenome | ecosystem: Environmental > Aquatic > Marine > Oceanic | place: North Atlantic Ocean...
AGTAAGTGAAGATACACCTGCTACAGCTAATGTACTAGCCATGTCTACTGCACCATCAATATCAACAGCATCTAAGTTAGCCGTACCATCTACATCTATGTTACTTGTAAATGTACCACTTGTGGCAGTCAAAGCCTGTGCAGCAGGATGTGTTGCTGTACTTGCAGGTGCGTTGTGATGTAACACATAGATGTTATTTCCACTAGCACTTACAGGTGCAGCAGTAAACGTCAATGTTGTACCACTAACTGCATACGCTGTTGTAGGTTCTTGTCTTACGTTTTCTACAAAGACTGCAACTCCATTGGTTGTCGCAGCTTTAGATAATGTAAAAGCAGTCGTGCTTCCATCTCCACTAAATGTATCTTTAGTTACAGATGCAAAGTTACTTGCAGGTGTATTACCTATATGAACCATATTATGTTATCTCCATAATTGAAAGCGTAGCATCAATCTTAGCTGCAACGTCACAGTCTATCTTTAACACATCTGTAGTTTGTAACACAACTTTACCACCTGATAATACTTCCAAACTTGAACCTGCAGGTATTGGAACATTTTCCAATAACTTTACAGTTGCGTTTGTTTCAGTATCACTTGTGTCGGATACAAGTTGCACATCAACAGTTCTTTGTGATGTATCTACATTACATAGTATCAAACCTAATACAATAGTTGTTGTACTAGATGGTACAGTGTAAAGTGTTAAAGGAGTACCTGCACTTGATGGCATTGCATCATTGGTTTTTACTTTAAATGTATTCGCCATTTTTCCTTCCTTGCTTGTTAATTATACACGAAAATTGCTTGTTTGTCAAGCATTATCCTAATGCGATAGCTAACGCTGTCGCACTATCGTCAGTAACTGCTGTTAGAACACTTACATCCATTCTTTTGATTGTACCTGCATCACTTACAAGTAGTTCATCTGTTGTTGCTAGTCCTGATGTTAATGCAGTTTGACCACTAATTATGTTGTCATTCAACATACCACTCTCAACTGCATCATTTGCTATTGTCACTGCACCTGCATCACTTGCAGTTGCATCACCTGACATTGCAGAGTAAATATATTTTTTAACTCTTGTTAGTTCAGATTTTACTTCTGTTCCACCTGCACCATCATCAACAATAATTAAGTCAGCATCTACTAAGTCTGCACCAATATCACTTGCACCATCAATCTCTAATGCACTTAGAGCAACTTTACCTGCTGTAGATATAGTAGCTAGTTTCGTATCTGCAATCGCTGCACTAGATTTTATGTCTGCATTTACAATGTTTGTAATAGTATTGTTATCAGAGTCAATACTTTTGTTTGTAAGTGTAGCAGTTGATGCTGTTGAAACTAAATCAACGTCACCACCTGTACTTGGTAGTGTTAAAGTATTTGATGCACTTTCTGAGTGTGGTGCAGCTTGAAGTGCTTGTGCATGAGCATTACCTGACTCACAATAAAAATTAATCTTAGACCTTGAACCTGAGTTCTTTAAATCAATAGTACCTGATTCAACACCTACATTACCATCTAGTAAAACTTGACCTGAACCTTTTGGTGTTAGTTTTAAACTAATATTTGTATCACCACCTGTTGCAGATATTTCAGGCGAATTACCTGTTGCAGCATTTGTTACATCAATTTGATTGACAGCAGATGCTGTAGTTTGAAATATAATCTGTTCGTTACCATTTTCATCTGCAATAAAATGTGCATCATCAATAAGTATATTATGTGAGTTAGTATCTAGATTACCACCTAACTGTGGTGAAGTATCAGCAACAACATCTGTAATACCACCAAGAGCAGATGATATAGATGCTAGTGTAGTTTTTCTTAAAGCACTTGCACTTGCATCATGTATTAGTATTACGTCATTAGATGTGTCAAGAGATGTTTCAGCAGTTTGTCCTGTAATAACATTTGCATTTACCATTGCAGTTTCTACTGCACCATTTGCTATTGTTACAGCACCATTTGATGCTATAGTTACGTCACCTGATACTGCTACAGGATTAAAGTTAGTACCATCTGCAACCATAATATGACCACTAGTATTTGTACCCATAGTTAGGTCATCACCTGTTACAGTTAAGTCTCCTGTTACAACTACGTCACCACTAAAAGTAGCTTTACCTGCTAGTGCCATATCGATATCAAGAGCAGTTATTGCACTAGAACCATCCGTACCTTTGATAGCAAAGTTTTTATCTGCTGTGCTAACTGTTAATTCTGCATCACCTGAATTATTAGCTATATCTAAAATAGATGTGCCATCATCTTTAAATACAACATTAGCACCACCTGCATCTAAAGTAATATCTGCTACTGCATCTACTGTAAGATTGTTTGCAGAGATAGTCATATCTGTACCATCTCCTTCAATCTTTTCACTGTCACCACCAAATACAATGCCAACATTGTTTGGTATGTGTACATCAGAAGTTGCTGTTAAGTTTATTTTAGCACCTGATGTAATAGTTAAATCTGTGCTATCACCTTCGATTTTTTCACCACTACCAAATGTAATACCTACATCTGCAGGAACTACAATATCTGCAGTAGCAGTTAAATTAATATTATTACCTGTTATAGTAAGGTCTGTACCATCACCTTCTATCTTTTCTCCATCATCACCAAATGTCAATCCTATATCGGCAGGTATATTAATATCACCACCTGACCCAACAGTTATACTTAAATCAGTACCATCTGATTCTATTTTTTCTGCTGTGGCAAATGTTAGTCCTACACCTGATGGAATATTTACGTCTGCAACTGCTGTAAGATTTATATTATTACCTGAAACAGTTAAGTCAGTTCCGTCACCTTCTATTTTTTCTGCATCATTACCAAAAGTTAAACCAACATTAGCAGGTATGTTAATATCTGTTGTTGCTGTTAGATTAATATCATTTCCTGATGCTATTGTTAAATCTGTAGCATCACCACTTATATGCTCTCCACCTGCATCATTTAAATATAATTTTTTAGTGCTATCTATTACTATATCATCTGAAAATTTAAAGTGGTCTTCATCTTCCATCCAAGTAAGAACACCATCTGATGTTTCACCATCAAAAGTTACAGCTATATCTGTACCTGCTGTACCATCTCCTATTGTTATAGATGTGCCTAATAATTTAGTTATAGGACCACCTTCAGCAGTAGTGCCATCGTGAGTATGTCCTGTACTTGATGCAAACGCTGCTAATAACTGATTAAATTCGTTATTAGTATCGGATGCTTGTATAACGTCACCATCAGTATATGTGGACTGTCTTGTATACGTTGCTCCCATTTATCTTCTTGCTCCTACTTGATATTCTAATCCAAACCCCTTTAATGAGTATGGTGCAGTAGTTCCACTATCGTTAACTCTAAGTGCTACTGCAAATCCTGAACCTTCAACAGATTGTCTTACTAATGGTTGTGTTGCACCACCATAAGTTGCTGTGCCATATGTAGCTGTACCATAAACTGCTGATACTTTAGATGAATCAAATGGATATGCGGCAGGTCTTGCAGCTTCACCACTTTCATAATCATATCTTAAAAATAAATCTGCACTAATAGATGCTTCAGGTGCATAGTTTAAAATAACTCTTTGCATATGTTTACGAACTCCGGGGTCTCCAAATGTTAAATCAGGGCTTCTATATTTACCATCTATAGCTGTTCCATCAAAATCATTACCTTTTTCTTGTCTATAAATATAACCATCAAAACCACCATGTATGGCTTTTACATCTCCTGTTTCTACAAATGTATCTGTAGCTGAAGGTTTGATACCTTTTAATTTTGCAAACTCAAACTGTTGTCCTTTTAAAACACATATAATTCCTTTAGTCTGTGCTTCAGCATCTGTGCTATTACTAAAAAATAATCTATACTGTGTTTTATCAGGTATAACAATAGACTCAAATAAATTAGAATCTAATATATTATCATCTATTTCAGCTTGTACAGCACGACTAATTGTACCAATTTCAACGTCACCGATTCTTGCTGTACCTGCGACTGTACGTAATCCATCAGGTCCTAAGAATATTAAGTCACCTGCAAATTCCTGTATTGTGTCTCCATTTACACAACCTATATTTCTTGTTACAGGCTCTACTGCAAAGTTACTTTGTGAACTTCCTGATAGTTTAAATATTCTATTTTCACAAAATATAAATAAATCACTACGGAAAACTTTTAATCCTACAATAGTATCATCAACTTTTACACTACCTGCACCACTACCTGTTGCAAAGTTATCTTCATCAAATGGCACACTATAAACTAACTCCTGTGGTGTGCTAGACATACCTGCATAAAACATATGGTCTCTAAAAGCTGTTACAAATTTAGCACCTGTAACTGCTACACTAACTTCTCCACCACCACCTGATGATACATCTGTTGCTGCTATAGATGTATTAAATACTGTAGGTGCATTATCACCATCTACAACAACTAACTTATCATTACCATCAAAGTTAAATCTTTCAAAATTATATTTACCTGCATCAGAACGACTTGCATCTCTCTCTGTCCAACTTTCTGATACTACATCATTTATAGCATGTGCTGCAGCACTTGTAGAACTTTGTGCTCTTGTTACACCTGTAAAAGTTGTTGATGTAACACCTGTATATGTAAATATTTCTGAATTAATTTGTAATGTTCCACTAGAACTAAATCCTGTTGTGCTGTCTACAGTTATAGTTCCTGAACCTGTCATCCCTGTTCCTGATGCTATAGCTGTAGCAAGTTCAGTAGATGCAGAACTAAATATTTTTTCTCCTCTAGCTGCAATAATTTTATTTGCAAACTCTGCAACCATTAATACTTTTTCTGTTGATGCAGATGTTTGAGGTACAATATGATTTACATATTTTCTAAATCCATTTATTCTTCTATAACCACCATCAATATCAGGTTCAAAGTTTTGTAGTTCTAATGCTTGACCGGGTTGCATATTAAATGTAGGTTGATTTAAAACTAACCCACCCTGACACGCAAAACTAAAAGGTGATGATTGCGATTGGTCAGGCATACTACGTCAACCTTAATGGTATATCTGCTGTATTAGAATATCCTGTTCTAGGTATATATGTAGACCTAACGTATTCAAATCTATTAACTAGCAATGTCTGCATGTTTTTAATACCCTGTTCAAATCTTTGCATATTTAATTGGTACTGTTGAGTTTCACCTCTGTACTGATATACAAAAGCTGTTGCACCATCTGCTATTACAGGTGCAAATCTGTCAGGTATAGATGTTGTGTCTCCATGTGCTGACATATCACTAGGAAATGTAAAGTAGTCGTATTTTATAGAAAAAGATTTGTTGGGATAAGGATAAAGAATATAATTATTGTCAGGTGTCCTAGTTACATAAGATGGTATAGCACCTCTATCAAACTGTGCTACTTGAACACCACTATCATGTGCCGATGCTGTTGTTGAATTAGCACCTCTTGTAGCACCTGTAAATGTTGTACTTGTTGTGCCTGTATATGTAACTTGTTCGTTACCTATATGTAAAGTTCCTGTGCTATCAAAACCTGTTGTACTAGCTACTGTAATTGTTGTAACTGAATCAGTATGAGATTGACTTAATGTTGTTGTAACTATTTCATCTTCTTGTGTTATGTAAGAATTTACATAATCATTGTAATTAAGTATTGATAATCTTCCACCACTTACACCTAAATCACTATCTTTTACTAATCTAAATGTATTGTAATCTACAGTTTTAGCATCTGTTGGAATACTATATTTAACTGTTCCTGCTGTAAGTGTTTCAGTTTTTGTAGTATGGTTAAAAGGATATTGAAATTCTTTTTGATTAATATACCTTACAGCTTCGTTGACAGCATTCTTACATTGAGTTTGTATACCTCGTGAAGAAGCAAAATCAGAAGATGTTAATTGTACTTCATTTAATCGTGCTATAACTCTATTTGTGTGTGTAAGGAATGTTTCTGCCATAATAAACTCGTGTTAAAAGGATGGCAAGTTTCCCTGCCACCCTATATCTAGCTAATTAAGCTAATTGGTCTCTATCAACTTCATCAGGCTTATCATCTAATCCATGCCCTGCTAAATCAATAACAGTTGCATACATTCTGAGTCTGCCTGTAGCTGGAGCTGCACCTGCAATCTTAGCATCAATAGTATCTGTAGTAGTTACAAATTGAGTATAAGTTGAAGCCGCACTTCCCACAATAGTATTAGTTTGACCATTACTTCCTGCTGCACAAAAACCTGTAGAGGTTATGTCTGCACCATCAATAATGTCATCACCTGCTGCAAAATCCATGTCAAGAGTACAACTGCCTGTGAATGCTTTCATCACTTCTGCACCTGCATTTAAGACTAGAGTATTTGCAGGTATTTCTAACACCTGAAAGATATCTCCATCTGAAAAGCTACCACCTGCTGCTACTAAAGCATCAATATCTAAGTATGCTTCAATATTTCTCATTACATGAGTATTTTTAACAGATGGCATAGCTGCGATAGAATTTGAGGATACCCCTGTGGTATCGGATGATGTTAAATCATATGTTGCCATAGTCTATCCTCCCTTACGCTACGTTGTATTTAGCAGTTACGATAGCTTCAGGTCGAAGTATCTTTCTGCCATACAAATGCATACCACGAACAATGTCAGCAAAAGAATCAGGGTCTCTGTAAGACTCTGTTTTGTTGATTTGTTCAGCAGTAGCTACTGAAGAACTGTGTCCTGCAACAATAAGCCCATAATTAGAGTTTTGGTTTGCTGAACCTGAAGTTCCCGGACCTGTTCCAACGGCAGGTAAATTGTTTGATGAGTAAACATCAAAGCCATGTATCTTACCGATTGATAGTCCTGCCCTTAGTCCACCTGATTCACCGAAGTCTGCATTGAGAAGTCTTGAGTCTTCATCTTTTAACACTTCGATAAAAGTTGGATGTAACACAATCCATCTACCATCTGTATCTACAAATTGTGTATCTAACAGTCTGCCCATTCTTGCAATAACTTGCAATGGTGTAGCAGTAGCAGTTGCTTGTGCAGTAGCACCCGGCATACGTGGTGCAAGTGGGATAGAATGGTCACCAGCACTTGATGTGGTGATGTTACCAAAACTATCTTTTCTAAGTTTCATGCTTGTTAATAGTTCATCAGAACCTGCTGTTGATACTGCTTTTGTGCCATTAACGACATCATTAGCAGTTCCAGCAACGGAATTGATTGATGATTGCTTGAAACCTGATAAATAACCAAGAACTTCTTGGTCATATTGGTCTTTAAGTCTGTAACCTGCTCTGTCACTTGCTAGTTGAGAGAAGTTTACGTGACTATGTGCTTCCTCTATATCATCGATTTTAAATGCAAAATAGTTTGCTTGGTCGACAGTTAAGCTGAAGTCTTCGTCATCAAGGTCTTGTGGTGTAATCATTGTACCACGAGCATATTCCTTGACTGTGATTTCTGGTTCTTTGATAATCTTAACAGTATCACCCATCGCTGCAATTTCACCAAAGTAATCAGAATTAGTAATGCTTTCTACAACAGAACTTTTTCTGAATGCTAGTTGAACCTGCTTCGAATATATTACAGGTGAGAAATTACCATTAGGTAGATTACCATATCCAGCAGCTTGTTTAAACGCCATAGTATTTCTCCTTATTTATATACTATAAACAAATGCAAAATATTTAGTTTATTTAGGGGTCTATTTTTCAAAGGTGCAACTACATTTGTACGTAATATAATTGGGCTCTTACTTGACAGAGTAGGTCTAATATTCTTTATACTTGCGAGTGTTATATCTATGTAGCTATTACATAGGGATAGATACAACTTTCATACAATAGTTATACATACAAATTATTGTTTGTCAACTATTATCTTGCTGAGCCTGATAAATCATATATAAATTTACCTGCTCGAATTGCTTCCATTATCATGTCTGACTTCTTTTCATATTCTTCTGCAGACATAGCTTGAACATCTGATTCTTTTATAAAACTTTTACTCTCATTACTTTGAGGTTCTGACCTTTCACCTTTAGCATTAACAGCTTTTGCAGCGTCTTTGCTAGGCTTTTGACTTGTTATATTCATGTCAGCTTTATATAAATCAATTGCTCTTGCGGCTGATTTAGCATCATTATCATTTTCATACAAGGCATTCTGTACCCATTTAGGTTGGTCTTCTGCCCATTTATGAAACTCATCACTTTCTCTAATCTTAGCAAAGTCAGGATGTATAGCTAATAATTCTGCTTCAGCTTTTTCTTTTGATGCTTCAACACGTAAGTCTTCGTATTGTTTCATCTTATCTTCTAAATTCTTTGACTGCTCTCTAGCTTTTTTAATTGCTATTGATTCTACAATCGCAGCCACATCAGGATATTCTTTTGCCCAAGTTTCTAATTCTTCTTCAGTCTTAGGTAATTTTATTTCTTTCTTAGTAGCTTCATTAAGCTGTCTTTCAAGATTTGTAATTTTATCTTCAAAAGTTTTTTGCTGTTGTTGTTGATGTTTTCGTAAATCGCCATAACGCTTTTTAAAACTACGTTCCTCAGCACTGTCTGGCTCTGTAGTATCATCAGTTTCAGTCTTAGACTCTGTATCTTGTTTAGCATCTTCTTTTTGCTCTTCTAATAACTTCTCTAATTCTTTTTCGTCTTTCTTTATTCTTTCTTCTACATTTTTAGGTTTAGTCATAAATGCAACTTTTTTAGGTGTTGCTTCCTGTACAATAGCTTCTGCCATTTTCTTTTCTCCTTGTTGGGGTTATAGTAGCCACTAGGGGGTATAAGTAGCCAACAGTAATGTGGGTTATTTTTTAGAAGCTAACCCACCTCTCTTCATAGCTTTTTTCTTAGGTTTAGATGCTATGCCACCTTTTGCTCTTCTAATACCTGTTCTTTTTTCAAAAGGGTCAGCACGATTAATATCTTTTTCTCTTAATGCTGTTCCCCTAATTCCTTGCTCTCGCTGTGCTCTTTCCCTAGCATCTCTATCTGCTTTATCTTGTTCTCTTTGTGCCATAGCATTTAATCTTGCTGTTTCTACAGCCCTTCTTTTTGTTTCTGCTTCTGCATCAACTTTAGCTTTAGCTTTTGCAGCTGCTTTTGCTTTATTTTCGTCTACTATTTTAGATTTGTCTGTAACAATTTTAGAACCTTCAGTAGCAATTTTAAATGTGCCTGTATCACCTGTTCCTGAACCTCCTCTACCTTCTGCAGCAATATTAACACCTTCTTCTGCCATATTTTTTACGTAATCACCATAGCGTTTCTTGCCTTCTTCTCCTAGACCCATATATGTTGAATTAGATATTTCACCACCAAACCATCCTGCTTTTGCACCTGCTTTCATAGATACTTTAGCATCTTTAAATGAACGATATGAAGATAAGTTTTCATTTGTTTTAGGGTCAACAGCTTGTCCTGCTTGGTTAAATATACCACCTGTTACAGGGTCTATATCACCAACTCCTAAACCAACTCTACCTGTTACAGTTGTAAGACCTAGTTGATTTGCTAGATTTGTTGCAGCAGGTCTAGATTCAAAATATTTCTCTCTTTTAGATAGTGCTACTTCATTAGCCAAAGCATCTGCTTGGGCTTGCTCTTCTTCTGTTAAATCTTCACCACTATTAACTTTACCTAATATTGTATTAGCTACCTTTTGAGGTATGCCTGTTAGTGCTAATATAGCACCCGGAATACCACCTGCTAAATATGCTAAACCTGCCTGTCCAAATTTATTTGAACCTAATGTTTTAAGGCTATCACCTAAATTTAATGTAGATGTAACACCTAATAATGATTTAGTGCTTTGCAATCTATTTTCATTTTCATTTCTATCATCACTCTCTTTAGCTTCTACTACCTGTGTTGTAGGTGTTGTAACTTCTTCTGTCTTAGGTTCTTCAGGCTTTACTTCTTCTTTAGGTTTAACTGTAAAACCTGCAGGTGGTGGATAAATAGGCTTACCATCTACATGAGGTATTATCATTGTTTCACCTGTAGTATTATTAATATACTCTACATTTTCATATGCCTGTGTATTTGGTAGTAAGTCTTGAAATCCTGTGTATTGTTGCTGTGCTTGAGGTTGACCCATAAAACTAGGACCATATCCTGTTGGCTGTTGTTGTTGTTGCATAGGTGGTTGAAAAGGTTGTGGTGGTTGATATGCAGGAACTTGAGGTGCTATGTTAAACTGTGACCCTACTTGTGATGGTTGAAAATATACACCTTGACTAGGGGGTACAACTCCACCAACCTGCATTTCTAATTCACCTTCATTGCCATCATCATCTTCAACTGTAATATCATCAGCAGTAAATGGAATGTCATCAGGCATGGTAGCTTCATCAGAATTACCCATCTGACCCATAGCTTCCATCTTTTTTAAACCTGCTTTAGCTTCTTGTCTTATTTGCATAAGATTATTTAAGCCTATAAATCTAACTACATCAGCAGGAAATACAAACTCTCCTTCACTTAGTTGTGCAGGTATGTCATCTCTAACTTCTTCTTGAGTAGAGCCAACAGGAACATCATTGCCTGATACAGGGTCTACTGTACCACCATCTTGTTCTAAACCACCTTCGTCAAACATTTCCATTTGTTTTTTTATCATTTCCTAATACCTCTTCCCTTAGATACTTTAATCTACGCAAGGTTGCAATTGCACCCTGTGCTCTATACATCATAATATTATTTTCACTTTGTTCAATAACTTGATGCTGTCTATCTATAAGTACATCAATATAATTATTGAAGCTGTCTATTAGCTTCTTGTTCTCCACTAGCTGTTTGAGGTTCGCTAGTACCTGCTTGTTGTTGTGGTTGTACATTACCTGTAAATCCTTGTTCGTTTGGAGTTGGTGCTATACCTGTTCCAATTGTTCCACCACCTGCTCCTGTTGGGTCATTTGGGTCTGCTCCTGCAGGTGGTTTTTGTTTAGCTTGTTGTTCCTGAAGCATCTTAGCTTGTAACGCAGCTTCTTCCATATTATTTGTAACTTTGTCAGGGTCTAAATCCATAGCCTTAGCAATCTCACGAATAATATATTGGAACTTAGCAAATGGTGCAAGGGCAGGGTTACTTGCGACACCTAAAAATTGCATTAGTCTTTGTGACCTAACTTCATTAGCCATTAAACTTTCAGTTCCTCTAGCCCTAACTTCTAAGTCACCTTTTATCTTTGGGTCAAAATCAAATTGCATATTAAAACTAAATAAACTTTGACCTAAAGGTTTTAATAAATAATCATCTACATTTTTAATAACATTTTTAATACCACCACTTGCAGCATTCATTAACATAGATATACCTGATGCAGTTCTACCTGCACCCATTACACCTGTTTGTCCATGTGCAAACGATGGAAAGCCTGTTGATTCATCGGATAGTTGTCTTGCCTTATCAAACAATTGCATATTCTCTCCTGCAACATTTGGAAACTTAGTTCCAAAAATAGCTTGACCCGGAGCACCACCCTGTCTCCTAAATATTTTTCCCGGATATACTGATAAGTCTTGTCCCGGAACTAAATTAGTTTCATCTACTTCTATTAATAAGTTTCCTGATAATACAGCATTGTCAACTGCCATTCTCATAAAACCATTCATTAATGTTTGTGTATCATCCATATTTTCAGCTATACCAACACCAAAAAATGAATATGGATTAAGTTCATATGGAACAGCCATGTAAGGTATCTTAGCAGGTTTAAATGGATTTAATACACATCTAATAAGTTTTCTATTACAAATCCATATATTAGCTTGTAATTCATCAAACTTCTGTAACTCTTTAGGTATTTCAACTTCGTTTTCTAAGAGCATTTCAGTATCCATTGTACCCCAATACTCAATAACTTCAAACCTATCTATATATGTTTCACCTGTTGCATAATCAGATAAGTCATCTTCCCAATCTTTTTTAGTATATGTCTCGCCCATATCAATACATGAGTCAATAACATTTTGTCTAAAGTATGGTCTCTTCTTTAAATTACGTAACTGATTACGAGATAATTTATGTCTTTCAACTACATACTGTGCTTCATCCATATTGTTTGCATCAGGGTCAGGATAAAAGTTCCACACTGAAACATGTGTTACTTCAGGAACAGTTTTAAATTTAGGGTCATACTCACCATCGCTACCCCAATTAGGATATTCTTTATCGACAGCAAAAGGTCCTTTCATTACACCTGTACCAAATAAAGCCATCTCAAATGCTGTGCTTCGTAAATGTTTAGTAGCACTTGACTCTTCAAGCTGGTCCATTATTTTCTTTTCCATATTTTTAGCTGCAATCATAGCAGGACTAAACGTAGCTGTTGCAGGTGTTGTTCCTGCACCTTCTTTTAAATCTTCTATCTTACCTAACTTTTCTTCTAAAGGTCCTAACTCAATACCTGTAGCTGTAAAACCTTTTGGTAAGTCTGCTCCATCTCCATCAAATCCATATGGACTTGTTGGTTCAACACCCATAGGTTTAGGTTGTAAATCTGCATGTACATTCTCAGATACACCTTCAGGTAATATTGTAGGTTCAACACTTATAGGAAATTTATTACCTGCAAACAATACATCAACTATTTGACCATAGGCTGCAAGTGTTTTTGTTTTAGTTGTCTTAACAAATACTCTAGACTTCTCAGCTTCCGTAAATTGTACATCAGGACCATACAATCCTCTGTAGTTACGATAGGCTCTTAGCCATCTATCTTCATCATTTTCTCTGTAGTTTTCGGCTCTATTGTATTTTTCATATACGTAGTCTACAATACCTGTTGTGTTTATATCTTCAGGATTGCTAGAGTCTGCAAGGTCATCAAGTGAGATTGCATCATCTTCAATCATAATATCTTCTTCAGCCATATTTTATCCTTTAATATCCAAATGTAGCATCTGCTACAGGCATACTATTTGATGGTTTACCTCGTGGGTCATAGTCAAATACACTAAATCTAGGTCTTGACATTATACCATATCTTAAAGCATCATACAAGTGGTCTTCTGCTTTTGTGTCAACATCTTCAGGATTTTTCTTATCTAAAGGTATTGAAGGTAATTGAGAAACTATATTAGTACATGTATTAAAAAATACTAATCTAGGTTCATCTGTAAACTCATCTATTTGTAATCTTCTATGTACTTCGTTTTTACCTGCAACTCTTGAGCCTTTACTTCTATCTGAAGGTCTCCATCGACATCCTCTACTAATCATTTGCTCTGCAAGTGAAGGTCCTGTATCACCTCGTTTGTGCCACAAACTTGAGTCTAATACACCATACTTAATATTACCATCTCCTGCTTCAGCTTCTAATATCATATCAGCTAAGTCTGTCGCCAATACTTTTGATACATAGAGTTCACGATATACAATAAGTTGTTCAGCAGGTGAAACAGCAAACCAAATAACTCCTGAATAACTACCATAACCATAATCACAAGCACGAAACTTAACCCAATTGTTAGGGATAGAATATGGGTCAATAACGTGTACAGTCCTGTCAAACTCAGTAAATGCTGCACCTTCTTTAATATCCCAATCCCCTTCAAGTAACTGTCGTCTTTGTTGTTCAGGAAGGGAGAGTAGCATTGCTTCGTAGTCTCCACTCTCTGAGAGGTATGGATTGTCAGATAATCTTGCAGGAATAAATCTCCTCTTGAATAAAGATTTCCCAGACTTTGGGTGTCCTGCAGGATACTTGAGGATTTCTCCTGTTTCAATATCTGTTGCATCAAATGTCTTTCCGTATGGAGCAGGGTCAATAAACATTTTCTTTACCCAGTGATGTCCTACACCTCCGGGGTTAGTTGTGGCTCTCATAAATATTGGTAGGTCAGATGCTGTAGAACGTAAACGTGAACGCATATAATTCCAAGCAAAAGGTGTAGCCCACTGTGTTAATTCATCAAAACCTATCCAACTAAATGCTAAACCTTGATAACGCATAACATCATCATCTCTATCAAGATATGACATCCATAATCTAGCACCTGATGGTGCTACCCATTGCATCTTTCTTTCTGACCATTTGATGCCTTTCCAAACTTTCGGATAGAGTTCCTGCGATTTAAATATGAGTTCTCGTAATTCTTCTGTCGTGTGTCGAAGGAGCAACCCACTAAAGGCTGGATGACCCATGTATCTGAGTGGGTCTGCCAACATCGCAAAGGATTTGCCACCACCTGCTGAACCACCATATAATACTTCTCTTTCTCCTGCTGCTAAGAAATCTGTTTGAGGACCTTCATTTGGTTTAAAGGCTACATTTAATTCTTCTTCAGGTACTTGTTCTACTTCATCAAGTGATACAACAGGCTGTTTAGGCTCTTGCACCACTTCTTTCTTCTTCAATTTGTTTTGCCGCTTGTATCGCCTTTTCTGCATATTCTGACCAGATACGGAGAGTTCTAGCTTTGTTCTTACGTTGTCGCTCACGTTTTACTCTTTTCATTAATCCTATGTGAGATATATATCTTCCTGTAAAATTACTTAGCCAATTAGATACTTCTCTATATGAATACTGTTTAAGATGTTGTTTAGCTTTTTCAAGTGCATCTAACTCACGAGGTATAGGTCTAAGTATATGTTCATTGTCAGGGTCAACACTATAACCAAATGGAACTGTTCTAGCAATTCTAGGTATTGCAATCCATTCATTCTTATCTTTTATGTCAAGAGGTTGTGGCAATACCCACTCACCTGTTGTTCTTTTAGTCATTTATTTTTTCTTTTTTTCTTGCTCTATTTCTTTAAATCTTTCAGCATAACTAATTCTTGTACCTTTTTTAAATTTACTTGGTGTAGTTTTAGGTTTTGGAATTGGAAGGGCAGGTAAGTTTTTAGGAACTTTGTACATATCACCTTTATATTTAATAGTTGATTTTCCTTCTTTATTAGCTTTTTTTAATTTATTTGCAAACAATGCATCTTTTTTATACAAAGCTGTTGCAGCACTTGCTGTTAAAATAGTTGCACCTACACCTGTAGCAAAACCTTTTGCCTGTCCAACTTTATATCTTCTTTGACCTTCAACAGCCTTTTGTGTTTTAGCTTGTCCCGGACCTTGCTTTCTAAAAATACTTTTAGGATTTTCTTTTTTCTTTACAAACTCTTTATATTCTTTAGCAATTCTTTTTCTTTTTTCTGTAGCTGTTAAGTTTCTAGTCTTATCTAGTTCTCTTAATCTTTTTGTGTTAGCATTAATTTTTTGTGCATTAGTTTTTGGTTTAGTTTTCTTAGTTAGCTTTCTAGCAAATTTACTTATTATGCCCATATTATTTCTCCTCAGTTTGTTTTACAGGCATAAGCATGACTCCACCTGTTGATTCGACTTGCATTTTTTCAGTCTTAACTAAACCACTTCTATCAAGCAGTTCTTTTGCTGCAGTCATCTTATCTCGAAAACCTAACTCAGTTGGGTCATCTAAACCATTAGCCATAGCAAATGCAGCTTTAGGTGCATTACTAGCCATGTACATTTGAGTAGCTTCAAGCACTTCATCTTTTATAGCTTTAATAATTTCTTGATTACTTGTATTAGGCGAATACCCAGCTATAATTTTAGCATCTTTGATATTTCCTTTCGCTGTAGTAAAAAGTGCATCAAGAAATTTTTTCTGTCTATCTGATAATTGTCTAGCCATGTTTTATAAACTTTCTCTCTCTAGGTTTGAAAAACTCTATTAAATTTTTAATATGTCTTTTTCTTTGTCTTTGTTTTATTAACTCAAGCCGACTGCTTTCATTCGAGATATAAGTCTGTCTGCTCGATTTGTTACTTGTTTGTACCATCTTGAATCCTGCATTTGATTTCCAGCTTCAATCCAATCGCCATCTCTAATAGCTTGTATCATTTTTTTAAATTGTGATAATCTAGGTCTACCCATATTAAACATCATGTTAGCTGTAATTAGTTGTACTTCTTTAGGTAGTTTATCCCAATCATCAAATAATCTTCTACACTCACCTATTGTAACATTTATGTCTTGTTCAAAGACTTCGTTGACTCGTATTTCGTCAACAGGTGTGCCCATCCCCATTTGGTACTCAGGGTCGTCTTGAGTGATAAGATGTCCGATACCAAACGTAGGTAATCCAAGGTGGTCCAGATATACTTCGTATTTACATCCTTCATCTATCTTTAGTTCCTCTCTTAGTCTATCTGTAAAATCCATTAGTTTAATTTTTTTAACCTCTCATTTTCTCTTAACAACATATAATAGGCTTTTGTTAATTCTTTATTATCTTCTTTTAATATATGTATAGTTTGCTGTGCAGCTAGAAGTTCTCTTCTTATTGTTTCTTCAAATGTATCTTCGTGGTTATCCCACCCATTAGCTTCAATCACTTCTTACTACCTAAAGCACTAAAACCAAAGTATGCTCCAACTAGTCCACACATGCTTATGTATTGTGTCATAAGAATACTCTCTGCTTCTGCGAGTCTGTCTGGGAATGCCAAAGTTAGGATAGTGGTAATACCCATAAGAATAATTAAAACCCATGCCATTCTCCTTTTGTTTACTTGATACCCTAGTTTATCAGGAATCAAATCATTACTACTACATTTGCAGTCTTCTTTTCCACATGCACATGTCATCGTTTTTTATTTATCATTTGCAATCCTTGTTTTCCAAATCTATAACCAAAACTAGAACCTATAATTATATATAACATATTAGAGAACCAATTTGGTGTAGACTCTTGTAGAAATACAAACCCTTCTTTTACGTATGGTTGTGTCCAAGGCAAAAAACAACATATTAATATTGCTCCAAAAATAAGTGACCAAAATTCATCTTTCCAACTTTCACCCATCTGACTTGTTAATGATTGCTCATTAAGCATACTTGATGTAGCTTCTGTTTCATAAACTTTAGCTTCAGCTTTAGCACGAGCAACTTTAACTTCTGTCTCTGCTTTTGCTTTACTTACTTTACCCTCTAGCCATGTACCTGCTAGAGATGCTATAGGACTTATTAATGCTTGAAACATATTACTCCTTTTTAATTGGTATTTTACAATTCTCTTCAGATGCTGTTAAGTTTTGACCTTTTTTATTAATCCAAATGTAACTCCAAGTTTGTTCATTACATTTTTTACCTAACATAGATACCTGTGGATTATTTAAAGGCTCAGGCATATATGAACATGCTGTTAATATAGGTAGAATAAAAAGTAATTTTTTCATTATCCTTGAAAAAATATATGATAAACTAATAGACCTATGATAAGTAATTTACCATAATCTAAATCAAATTTAGTTCCTTCACCAAATCTTTTATTCCATACATCAAATTTAATTTTATCCCAATCAATCATGTTGGTTCTCCATTAGTTCCTGTAGGGCTACCTATATAAACACATGTACTGTAACCATTTAAATATTGAGGGTCTTGTGTTATTTTAGCCCTTGCACTATCAATATATAGATAGCATTTATCGCTTGATGAAAAAGGAAAATTAACCATCGGAAAATTTACCCATGTAGCACTATCTCCTAGTGCCCATAATATTGTTATTACTGGAATCCACATCTTTTACTCACTTTCTTTAGGTATGCAATAAACTTTAAGAAAGATTTTATCTCCTGCTTGTCTTTGGTGAAAGTCTTGCTCTCGCATTTTCCCTGCATATTCAAGGCACGTATCCAAATCATTGAAGTAGACATTTTCCTGTATATCCGTTCCGTGTAGTATTACAAATAACATCCATAACATTCTAGTTCCATAAGTTTGTTAGTGCATAGTCATTTGCACAGCTACAAATATCATTTATCAATCCCATTGCTATTGCATATATTAATATAAAAATCATAAATGCACTTACTAAGTACATAATATAACGCATTATAGTTGAGATTACATCCATTGTCAACTAAATTTTCTAAATCGTGCAGTCTTTTTTGCTATACCTTTAGGTTGTTTAGTAAATTGTTTACCTGCCCTCTTGCCTTTTCTTTTCTCTTTTGTTGTCGCTGCGTATTCCTGTGGAGTTAATGCTTTTATTGCAGCACTTGGTAAGTATCTCTCACCTGTCTTACTAGATGGCTTTCCTGATTTAGTTCTCCATTTTTGTTTTGTCCATGCTTTTAGTGACCTTTGTGATTTTGATAGTGCCATTATTTAAATTGTTCCTTTATATTTCTAATTACTGCTTTGATGTCAAAAGGTTTTTCATTTGGTCTATAAGGACATTGATATTGTCTAGGACACTCTCCTGCATCATATGGAAGGTATTCTCTATACTGTGTATTATTTGCACCCACAAATACACATACTCTTTGTTTATTACCTAATATTTGACTAGCTAATCTACATGTTGTTATTTTAGTTGTATTATCTTTTGCGAATACAACTATTCCAAATAAGATAGCAAAAACTATTATTATTAATACTATTAAACAGAAACGCTGATTAACCATATCATCCAACCTATTGCACTACATCCTACTAAAGAAGCTATGCCTATGATTGTGTAATCTCTTATCTGTCTCTTCTGTTCTTCTCTTGCGTAGATAGCTTCTTGTCTAGCTTTTCGTATACGACCTTCTTCTCTAACTAAATCATCCCATGCATTCATTCCATAATGTGCTACTAGGAAATTTTTTAATTCTTCTCGTTGTTTTGCTAATTTCTTTTTTGCTGAAAAACTTTCTATTGCTACTTGCTCAATAGACCCATTAAATAATTTATCAAAAGTAGATGGGCTATTGGCATTCTTATGTACGTTATCTACGTCACTTACGGCTGTCATCCATCTGCCTAATTCAGATGACATGTCCTCTATTTCTTTGCCTACCATTATTGCTTTTTTAATAGCATTATAGGCTGTAGTTGCACCTGTAACAGCTGCAGAAAGGGTAATGGGGTCTATCATGTTGGGGTATCCTAAAAGTTTATTTTAATAACCAGTCAAAAAAACTTTTCCCCTTCTCCTCTGAAGTTATTTTTTCTAACCAGTCAAAAAATGGTTGCGATGGTTCTGGCAACTCTTCCATTGCCACATTTATTTTTTGTAAATCATTTATCTCTTGTATTTCCTCAGGCATGTAATCAGACATTATCTGTAACCCCCACCTTTAGCTTTATATTGTTTAGCTAACATTTGTGCTTTTCTAGCTGACCATTGTCCGGGAGCACCACCTTTGCCACCTGCTTTAATACGATTAAATAATTGTTTTCTCATAGTCGGTTTAGTATAATTACCTGCTTTATTAACTGTGCTTTTTTTCTTTGCAGCCATTGTTACCTCTTCTTGTTATATCTTTTCTTTTGGTCTTTTCTAATTTTACTTAAACTTCTAGCTTGTTTTGCATGAGTTTTAGATGCTTTCTTTAAACCTTTTATAATTTTAGTTAATGGTTTTGTATAATGTGGCATTATGTTTTTCCTCTAGCTTTCTTTAAACTTTCTTTCCCTTTTTTAAAAATTGAGACAACTTCTGATTTACCCATGACTTTGGCTCTTTGCTCTCCGACTGTGAGGATTTGTATTTTCCTTGCATATGGTTTATTGATTTTTTTAACCTTTGCAACTGTTGCTCTTGCGTCAGATGGAGTTGCGAATTTGATACTAACAGTGTCTTTAGGGTTTTCATCCGTGTATAAACGTCTTCCACTGCCTTTTGGTTTTTTACCTGTTCCAACTTTAGGGTCTTTTCTTTTTTTGCTTTTTATCATTATACAAGTTATCGAATGTAACGCTAGGGTCTAAGTAGCTTTCGTGGCTTTCTGCTGAGTGTGTCCACTGAGATGGTGTAAAATCTGGAGCACCTTCCCCAGTCGCCCACAACGCAGGGCTTGTTGCACGGACTCTATTATTAGGTAAAGCAACAAAATTTCCTGTCCACTTCCCTGCATCTAGCAGATATAACACATGCGACTGTTTATGTTGAGCAGGGTCATCTGCTATGTCGCTGTCTGTGTAGTCAACTGTAAATAAATATTTACCTCTGTAAAATTCTCCACCTATCTTACAAAGCCAAGGACTTGAACTTACTCTATCCATCACGACTACACTGTGATTTCTAGACTCACAATCCCAAGGTTGTGCTAAATGGTCATCCATAGGTTCTGACCATTCATCTAGTGGTATGTCAGCTACAAGTGCTTGTATTGGCATTCTAGCCCACATTGCTCCACCATGTATATTTGTTTCAGGTCCATCTTCAAAGTCTGCTTCGCAACCTGTGAATACGAGTTGAAAGCTAAGTGACCTGTCAGGTATTGTATTAACTGCAAATACCATCGCATGTAAAAACTCTCCGTGATACTGCGAATGGTTTGACGTAAACTCTTTCCGTACCCAACAATGAAAATGGGGTACGTTACTTATGAGATACGGCATTTACTTACGTCTTGCAGCTCCACCTCTAGCGTATGATTTTTTCTTCTTCATCATTGCTCCACCTCGTGCCATTCCTTTTTTCTTTTTCATAGCACCACCACGAGCCATACCTTTTTTCTTTTTCATTCCGTGCATTGGCATACTAAGTTCTCCTCTTACTTTTTAACCATGCCACCCTTTTTCATAAAGCCCATCTTATTACGGACTTGAGTGGGTAGCTTTGATAAACCTTTACCTTTACTTCCTTGTGGTACAGGCTTTAAATTATTTGTAACTGAACCTCCTGCAGCATAGTTATATTTTTTAGTTCCGATAGAACCTCCATATGCCATTTCAGCTTTACCTTTTTTAACTTTACCAACTGCAATCATTATGCCAATTGCATCTTTAGACTTTGTTTTATTTTTAGGTGTATCACCACCCTTACTAAATCTAACTTGGTCTTCATAGTTACTGTCAAGCAATTCTTGAAATGTTTTATCTACTCCTTTTTTATTAGGAAGTTGTAATTTACCTTCACGTAAAATTGCTCGTGCTCTACTTTTTAACTCATTATATTTTGCTTTAGATAAAGTTTGTCCACCATAATGATGGTCATCTAATCGATTAAATATATCATCAAGACTCTTTTTAAAGTTTTTTACTTTAACATCAAAAGGTGTCTTATCTTTTAATTTACCACCTTTAGATTGAATTGGTTTTTGTTCTAGCTTTTGTTTAGTTTTTACTTTTGGCTTTGGTTTTTTAACTAATTTTCTTGCTAGTTTACTTACTATACCCATTATTAACTCCTACGTTTTAAATTATCTACTACAGAACCACCAGCTGCGTAGTTATGTTTCTTTCCACCTGCTGTGCCACCATATATAAAACCACCCTTGGCTCTTTCTTCTGCTCTAGATTTAAACTCTCTTGGAGATTCTTTTTTCTTTCTTCTCCCTATTTGACTTTCACCTTCAGCTTTACCTAATTCTAAATCCTCTTTTTCCATAGCTTTTGCAAGTTTATTTTGTTTAATTGCCATACGTGATTTAATATCAGATAGTAAAACTTTTCCTCTTTGACTTGATATTGTACCTGCTGTTGTAAATTTATCAATAAGTTTTTCAACAGCTTTTATTTGTCTAGCATCATTAGCTAATCTTGCTCTAGTATTTAAGTCTCTTAGTTTAGCTATTTCTTGTTCTGGAGTTAACTTATCAGGTGTAGCATCTGCCTTTCTTTTTTGAGAAGCATCTCTTCTACCAATCGCAGCTTTTCTTACTCTACGTGATTCAGCTTCTTCTAACCTTTTAATAGCCCTATTATACGCAGGTCTATCTTCTTTATATAATTTTAAAAGTTTCTTAGCATCAAAATTACTATACTTCCTTTGGTCTCTTTCAAAATTAGACATTGAAAGTTTACCTCTAGTAACTTTTTCACCTTTAGTTCCTACAGCCCTTGCAGCTGCAACACTACCCCCACCTTCAGAGTCTAGTCCTGCACCTTCTTGTACAGAATACTTCTTTTTAAATAATTTTCTAGCTTTTTGCCCTGCTTTTCTAGCTGCTTTACTTAGTATAGACATGATATATTCCTTACCATTTTACTTTATGTGACCAATACCTAGCACTTAACTTACTAGGGTTGGCATCTTGTGCGTTATGACGAGCATAATAAGACTTCTTACGTGCCTTATCTTTAGCTGTCTTAGGGTTTTTACCTGCACCCTTGACACCTTGCTGTCCAAATCTTATTAATCGTACTTTATCTCCATCTTTTGCTAACACTGCATGGGATTTTTTAGGATGTTTAGGAGTTCGTTTCGGTTTATTGTAGCCAGAAAACTTCTCTCCACTTTTTTCTATCATTTATCTAACATTCCTTCTGCTTTCATTGCATTTTCTACATGCGAAAGCGTATAACGCACACCTGTGTCTCTTTCAATTAAGGCTCTAATATAATGTACAGAGGAGTGAGGTACGTGAACAGCACGTAAATCTCCATAAGTACGCAAAGATTTATACATTAAGGACATAATATTGTCCTTATATGTTAGTTTTACAGATTTTTTCATAGAAGTCAAGTTTAAAATTACAGATAGGTAACATATATATGTATTACCAAGAATTTATATACTTATAATATGTTACATCTAAGTATTTATTTATTTTTAAAGTGTTACATTTAACTGTATAGTGTATATTATACTCTTTTTCTGTAGCTTGTCAACCCCTACAAATATAAAATAGGTATTTATGTGTGACATTTATGCAACTAATTTACCCTTTTGTATCATTTCTTTTGAGTTGTTTCTGTGGTTTACATTGAAAATACCTAATCTGTGTATTTATACATACACGTATACCCACACCCCCCTACCTGCCCATGCCTACCCCTGCTATGTGGTCACCTGA
>Ga0163180_10000498_pt1 | contig 22771 bp, 14 predicted proteins | sample AtlANTMetagenome_2_FD_109647 | JGI IMG/M metagenome (GOLD analysis project Ga0163180, IMG submission 109647) | Marine eukaryotic phytoplankton communities from the Atlantic Ocean - Atlantic ANT 4 Metagenome | ecosystem: Environmental > Aquatic > Marine > Oceanic | place: North Atlantic Ocean...
TCCATGCTTTTGAATTAGAAACAGCACTTCTAAAGTCGTTCCTGTCGCCTAGTATTGTTAAATCCATATTGAGGTTGTCTGCGGCATAGTTTGCACCTATATCTACATCAAAAATGTTTGTATCACCTTGAACATTCCAAAGCATATCAACATTATCTGCACTACCAGTTGCACCTATGTTCATATCTAATGAATTAGAATCTCCTAAAACGTAGAAATCCCATACAGTTGATCCAGAACCGTCTCCAGTCCATGCACCAAATATTTCATTACTATCACCGTCTTGAATGATATCTATAATCAGGTTAGATCCGGTAATTACTAAATCACTACCATCACTTGCATCACCTGATAATTTGTTACCACTACCAGCCTGTAATATGGTCAAAGTCAAATTATCACCTTGTTGGTCTAACAAAACTTCGTTATCGTCAGCACCTAAGGCAGGAGCAAAAAGTCCTACTGTTAGGCCCATGACTGCGAAGACATTGATTGCAAAATTCCTAAACAAATTTTTAGTCTTCATTATCATCTCCATTATTCTTTAGGAGCATTTTCTCCCAAAGTTTCTTATCGGCTTTGAGGTCTTCTGGGTCTATGTCAACTTGCATCCATGTTGCTTGTTCTTCAGGAGAGAGTTCTTGAACGTCCCAACCTTCTGGATAAACAATTTTCCAATATCCCCTTTCATCGCCTTGTTGTATTAATGCCAATACCGCGGCTTCAATAGCCGAACGTACTGCCCATGTAACACTTTCATTCTCTGTCATACCACTTTCTAACTCCAGAAGTTTTGTATCCATATCCAAAAATCTAAATACATCTCCCCCTACACCAGTACTCAAAATGGTTTTGTATGTCTGTACATTGAGTAACACTTCGCCAGTGAGTGTGCTTACGGCTCTAAGTGATACTACAACACTATCTCTCCTATATTGGTTTGTTGTCCCAATACCAAGATATCTAGCACCATTACCTCCAGTTTCAACATTAGTATCATATCCTATGATTCCTCCCTCTAATATCATTCCTGCAAATAATAATGGTTGGACACCTTCTGCGGGTTTTTCATCTGTGGCAAACTGTTCTCGAGTACTACGAACAATTTGTCTTTCACGCACAAGGTTGTCTAAACCTAATCCTCTTTCTACTACTCTAAACCACGTACCTTTTGGATCATCTTTGGCTCCTGCGGCTTTTAATGAGTCTATGAGTAAATCTTTTGCACCTTGTGTAACAGCGGTGCTAAAACTTGCAACTCCATCTGAACTTACTCTTTGTCCAGTTAAGTCATCAAATTTATAAACTGCAACCACAGGCATTACTTCTGCCGGTGGTAAATTTCTTAATTTTTTATATGTGGGTAATTCTACAAATTTTGGTTCTTCAATACACTCTAGAAAGTCTGAACCACAGGCTTTGTCGCCTGGTATCGAGATGCTGGCGCACCCGCTAATTAGCAAAGCAAATATTACTGCTATCAATCCATTCTTCAATTTTTACCCGCCTAATGTTCCAATGCCGATAGGTATTTCTATTTCTGTTATAGTTCCATCTGCGTCAACAATAGTTAATTTAATATATTCAATTCCGTCTATAGTAATAACTGTATATGACACGTTACTGTCTTCTATGGTAAATGCACCTTCGGTAGAATTAGTACAAGTTGGTACTTCTGCTGGATTACAAAACATACTGTCAACTAATCCTTTAGAAATTTGTGAATAGATCCTACTCTCCAAATTTCTAATAAATTTGTTTATGGTACTGTTAGACTCTGCTCTTTCAGCCGCTCTTAAAGCCGCTTCTATGTCATCTCTAATTTTGTCTTTTCTACTTTTCTCCTGGTTTTCAATTGTCAAATAATGAGCGCCAGTTCCAATTCCACTAAAACTAGGGTTTTTAAATTTGTGTGTAAGTTTATCTGCTAATGCGTTTGTACTGCTTAAAACAAATACACTTACTAATAAAAATTTTAACATTTTCATTTTTTCTTCGTAGCCTGCTCTTTTTCAGCAAGGGCCTCCTTTTCTTCTGCGTCTTGTAAAATTTCTTGTCGTGTTCTATATTCTAACACAACATCAACTTTTTGTTGCAAACGAATTAAGTCTTGGTCCAACATCCTTGTTTGGTCAATAACTCTTATGAGTGCCATATGCATTTTTCCAAGTGCTGGTTTTATTTGTGTATTAATGTATTTCCATACATAATAAATGAAATAACCTAGCCCTACACAGGCAACTACAGGAAAGCCGTATTGAGATATTAATGATGCTACGTCCATTAATCTCTCCTTACATCGAGTTTTCCGTCCTCAATAAAGTTTTCAGCTCTAGCAACTCTTTCTATATCAGGTCTTAATTCTAAGGCACTAGAAACTAGCATGTCGATTTTAATCATCTCATTGCTCATTGTTCTTGCTCTATTTTCTAGTGATTCACAAAACTTAGTCAAAGTTTCGACCTGACCGACGACGCCAGCCATTAATTGTTTAATTATAATAAAAATAAAATATCCCATTACTATTGCTCCGGCAATAGGAAATCCTACCTCTGCTATTAATTGAAATACTTCTTTCATTCGCACACTCTGTTTGTTATATTTTTATATTTGTAGTGTGTTGTTTGTGTTACTCTACGCACTTATTTATCATTTTTTCTGGCAAAAGATTACAGTATGTATCACTTATTAGGATAAATAACTTTGTAACATGATTGTAACATAACGTTGCTGAACATTTTTGTAATACCCATTAGGGCTGATACAATAACAATGTTTGTAGCAATCATTTACCTCAACGGAGAATAAAATGGTGAAACCACTAGGAATAGTAGCCATGTTAGTACTCGCTCTTTTATACAGCGGAATAGCATCGGCTCAAACATTAATTGGTATTTTTACGATATCATTGATTCCTTTCAGTCTTTATGGCTGTTATGAATTGTTCAACATGGTTCGCGAATTAAAGGAGAACTACAATGGCTAAAAAAATCAAAAATCTATGGACAGAATTTGATACTATGATGAAAGCATCTAGAATTGAAAATGTCACAGCGACAGTTTTTAAATAATTTTGTCTAAAAAAAAGCACCCGTAAAGGGTGCTTTTTAATCTCGAGACTGAGTTTGTTTACATCATATTTACTAATACTTCAATAACACCTTCGCCTGCATCTAATGAACCAACTGCTTTACCAATTATTCTACCTGGTTTTGCATCATTGTCTGCTTTGGCATGTCCTTTAACACCTGAACTTACTAACAAGTCACCTTTAACAACAGGACCAACCACTTTACATGGTACCCTTCCTGTTAATGCAACATATTGTCCTTCGCTTTCGCTGTTCATCATGTATGCTGGATCAGTACTAATAACACCTGCAACTCTGTGGTCTGCTTCTAGACCACATGCACATATTTCTTTGTCGCCTCCGAAACATACAACTGTACCTGCTTCAAGTTCTTCATCTGCTAAGTATTTCTCAGCCAAATCCGCATATTTTGCCGAACTCGCTGTACCTTGGAAAGTTACTGCATATACTTCGTTATATCTGTTACTGCTACTACCTAAGTCAATACTGTTGTCTGCACTTGGTGTAATTGTATGCGTATGTGAATCAGCGGCATCACTTCTTAAGAAAGAAGTACTGTTAATACCGTCGATTGTGCCTGCGTCAACTTCTAATGCGTTTATAAACGATGCTGTAACTCTGGCATCAATAGCCGAGTTTGCTCTAGCAACTGTATAATATAAACTTGAACCTTCTGATAAATCACCAGTGTCAAATGCACCCATGTTCACTGACAATGTTGTACCACTTATGCTTATACCAGTACCTGCATCTAAGAATGCTGTACTACCTGCACTATCATCCCAGAATATAATTCTATCGTCATCTGGATCTGATAAACTTTCAAGTCCTAAATGGCTAAGTGCTAAACTTACTGCACCACTTGAACCACCGCCACTTAAACCAGTGCCTGCTGTAACACTTTCTATGTCACCTGCATCGTTAGTGAAAGTAAATTCACCAGTTGAACTGTTATAACTTAGGTCTCCGCCTGCACTAAACAATCCTCTAACTGTTGAATTATCAAGTGATAATGTAACACCACCTGATGAACCACCACCTGATAAACCTGATCCTGCTGTAACGGCTGTAATATCACCTACGGCATAACCGGCATCATTATTAAATGCACTAATGTCAATTTCTGAAAGTAATTTACGTCTTTGTGCGCCATTATCTAAAAGTACCATTTCATCTGCCGCACCATCTACTGAAGCAGTCATGTCTGTTAATTCACTAAGGTCAACATCTATTTGGTCTGCTTGTACATCAATTAATGCACCTGCACCAATGTTTACTGTAACTGTACCTGAAGTACCGCCACCTGTTAAACCATCTCCAGCAGTAACACCTTCAATGTCTCCTGCATCATTTGTGAAACTGAATACACCAGTACTACTGTTATATGAAATGTCGCCACTTGCACTAAATAAACCTCTAACATCTGCGTTAGCAACTTCTATGTCATTTGCATTTGCAGTAATACCATATCCGCCTACAACATCAAGTGTAACATCGCCTGAAGTGCCGCCTCCAGTTAAACCTGCGCCAGCAACAACACTTTCAATATCACCTGCGTCATTAGTGAAACTAATTACACCTGTTGATGAATTATAACTTAAATCTCCACTAACACTAATTGCCGCTCTGGCTCTAGCATTTGTAAAGTATAAATTACTTGATCCTTCACTAAGTGCATCTGTATCAGCCGCCGCTATTCTGGCATCTGCTCTTGCGTTTGTGTAATATAAATTAGTTGAACCTTCAGTTAATGAATCTGTATCTTCATTTAAAGGCTTGTAGTTAGTTCCATCATTTGTGAACTCCCACTTATCGCCTGATTCATTATATCTAAAAAATACGTCTGCACCTGATCCTCTGTCAACTTGTAAACCTGCGTTTTCTGTTGGAGAACCACTTGTTCCGTAATTTAGTGTAATAATATTATCTTCTAAGAAAAGTGTTTCAGTATTTACTGTTGTGGTTGAACCGTTTACAGTTAAATTACCTGATAGTACCATGTCATTACTAAATGTTTTAGCACCTGCAATAGTTTGTGTTCCTGTAGTTCTAACTACTGTACTATCAACTGCTACTGCTCCTGATGTAACATCTATACCTGACCCACCACTTACATATCCATCTATAACTGCTCTACCTCTTGCAGTAGTATGATATAAGTTAGTTGAACCTTCACTTAAATTGTCTGTATCAAAACTTCCTAGTGATACTGTTAAATCAATTGCTCCGTCACCTGAGTCATCATAAGATGCACTAATACCAGTGTGTGAGCCATTAGTGGCAAGTTGAGCACCTGCAATATCTTGTACTCTTTCTGTTGTATGATAAAGGTTACTTCCTTCTGATAAGTCTCCTGTATCTGCCGCCGCTAATTTAGTATCAAAAACTGAATTTACTCTTGCAGTAGTATGATATAAATTATTTGAACCTTCTGCAACTGCATCTGTGTCTACTGCATCCACGTATGCCTTTGTTGCCGCATCTGTACTTGCGTTTGGTGTGCCTAAATTATTAATGTAGTTACTGTTCAAGTTAATGTTTGACCCCATTGTCAAACCACCTGTACCTGTTAATACTTGTCCACTATCTACTGTAATACCTGATTGTAAGTTAATTACACCAGTACCACTTGCGTTTAATTCTACATCACCTGAACCTGAAGTTACAATTCCTACATTTTGGTTTGCGTTTGCACTAAATTGAATTGTACCTGAATTGTCTTCAATTACTTTTGTTCCATTAACGTATAATGATCCTGGACCAATATATACGTCTTTCCATACACTTGTTGCACTACCTAGTGAATGTGTATTGTTAGCCGCCGGTTCTAAGTTTGCTCCGAAACCTGTTCCGCCTGCTGTTTTATCAAAAAATGCATCGTTCACTGCTAAACTTACTGCACCAGTTGTACCGCCGCCTGTTAAACCGTTTCCTGCTGTTACGGCACTAATATCACCTGTTTCTGATATTGCTAATACACCGGCTGTTGCACTAAGTCCTGAACCTGCTATTGCACTTACTAAGTCTGCTATGCTTTCTTTTTTACTGCTATTATCTCCGCCGTCAATTAATGCAATGCTGTCTGCACTTACATCAACTGCCGCCGCTGTTAATTCGTTTAAGTCTAAGGCTAAACTTACTGCTCCAGATGTACCTCCACCAGATAAACCATCACCGGCTGTTACACCTGTAATATCACCTGCTTGGATTTCTGAAAATTTTGCTAGCCTGTGTCCACCTGCTGTTGAACCATCGTGGACTCTAATGGTATCTAAATCTGTATCGACTGTGATTTCGCCTACTAGTCCTGTAAATGAACCATGTTGTGCGGTTGTTCCACGTCTCCATTGAATTGCTGTGGCCATTTTAATTCTTCCTATTTTATGTTCTACGTTTTGTAGTCTGCAATCGTCATTGCAGTCATAAAGAGATTCCTACCTCATTTATAACTGTATTTATCGGATTACTTAAATTATAGGTGTCTTAAACTAAGATTTCGACCACGCCTTCGCCCATGCCTCTGTGTTCGGCAATTGCCTTACCAACTATACTTGCGGCTGGAGTTTGATATCCTCTGAATGGTGCCGCTTTGGCATGTCCTGGTGTACTACTTGCAATTAGTACATCACCTTTTCTAACAGGTCCAACTACTTTAACAGGAACTCTTCCTCTAAGTGCAACTGTTAATACATTGTCTCCTTCTAATCCTGCATTCATTAAATGTGCTGGATCTGTACTAACAACACCTGCTACTGCTGGAGTTCCTTCTTTAGTTACTTGCGTTACTTCTGCACTTCCGCCGAATTCAACAACTGTACCTGGCTCATAGGATTTATCTCCTAAATAGTTCTCTGCCAAGTCCGCATATTTTGCCGTAGTTGCTGTACCTTGGAAAGTAACTGCATAAACTTCGTTGTATCTATTACTGCTACTACCTAAGTCAATGCTGTTGTCTGCACTTGGGGTAATTGTATGTGTATGCGAATCTGCCGCATCGCTTCTTAAGAAACTTGCACTATCAATTCCATCTAATGTCTCTGCATCTACATTTAATGCATCAATAAATGATTTAGTTACTCTTGCATCTATGGCAGTATTTGCTCTACCTACAGTATAATATAAATTTGTTGATCCTTCACTTAAATTATCTGTATCAGCAGTTACAAAGTTTCCTGTAACTTCTAAATTACCTGTAACTTTTGCACCACCATCAATTGTTTCTAATGTAACATTATTGTTGTAATATATTGATTGACCTGCACCTGAGTTTGTTGCTATTGCTGTTTTTGTACCATTAGCATTTGTAATAAAAGTTGTACCTGATTGTATTTTAATACTACCTGTACCAACGTCTGTAATAAAACTGTCATTACCATCATGGTATATTTCTAAATCTGGCCCATCACCAAATTTTGCTTTTTCATTATCACCATAAAGAATATTATTGCCATTGACATCTAAGTCTCCACCAAGTTGTGGTGATGTATCTTCTACTACATTATTAATACTTACTGCTTCTACTCTAGTATTTGAAAAATACAAATTAGTAGAACCTTCGCTTAAATTGTCTGTATCAAAATCTCCCAAGTTTACTGATTGTGTTGCTCCACTTATTTGTAAACCTGTTCCCATATCTAGGAATGCAGTACTACCTGCACTATCATCCCAAAATAGAATTCTATCATCATTAGGATCTGTTAAACTTTCAAGTCCTAAATGACTTAAAGATACTGTAACTGTGCCTGAAGTTCCGCCTCCAGTTAAACCTGTACCTGCTGTAACTCCTTCAATGTCACCTGCATCGTTAGTAAAACTAAATACACCAGTTGATGCATTATAACTTAAATCTCCAGCGGCACTAAACAATCCTCTTATGTCTACATTCGCAACTTCTATATCGTTTGCATTTGCAGTAATACCATATCCGCCTACTGTATTAAGGGTTACTGTTCCTGCAACACCGCCTCCAGTTAGACCATCACCTGCTGTAACACCTGTTACTGTACCACCAATTGCAGTTACATCTTTAAAGGTTATTCCTCCAGCACCGTCAGTTGCTAATACTTGGTTTGCAGTACCATCTGATGTTGGTAATGTGTATGCATTAGAAACTTTTAATTCTCCTGAAGAAGCAATATTGGCATTGCCTGTTACTAATAAATCTCCACTTATATCAAATCCTGGAACTGTTGCTCCACTTAAATCAACATTGCCTGTGAAAGTTTTAACACCTGCTAAACTTTGATTTCCTGTAGTTCTAATTATTGTAGAATCTACATCTAAAGTATAAGTGTTTGAACCATCGTTATAAGTTTTTGTTATTCCATCGCCGTCTACTATTAAAGCATTAACTCTGTCATCAACTCTTTCATCTGTAAAATATAAATTAGTTGAGCCTTCACTTAAATTATCTGAAGTATTGTTACCTATGGCAACGTTTGCCTGTGCTTGTACTTCACTATTTGTTAATGTAATTTCATTAGCACTTGCAGTAATACCATATCCACCTATAACATTAAGTGTAACATCACCTGCTGAGCCACCACCTGTTAAACCAGATCCAGCAACAACACCTGTAACATCACCAACGTTATCTGCATCAATTGTAAATGAGTTTGCGGCGTCATCATATGTTACTGTGATGTTTGCACCACCAACTACAAATCCACCACCTATTCTATCTTCTAATGCTTCGTTGAAGTCACTAACTTGTGATGCTGTTATACTAATTGCTTGTTGGCTAGCCGCTGTTAATTGTCCTTGTGCATTAACTGTAAATGTAGGTGTTTGTGAAGCCGTACCGTATGTTGCGGCAGTTACACCTGTATTTGTAATTTCTATATCGTTTGCATTTGCAGTAATACCTGTGCCACCAACTACATCTAATGTTACGTCACCTGCTGTGCCTCCACCTGTTAAACCTGCACCTGCTGTAACACCTGTGATGTCACCTGCTAGGTCGGCGTCAAGTGTGAGTGTACCTGCGGCATCATCATATGTTGCTGTAACATTTGCGCCACCTACAATTAAACTTGCTACTCTGTCGTCTACTCTTTCGTTTGTAAAATATTGATTTGTTCCTTCTGTAATATCATCAGTTGTAAATGTTTGAGAAATTACACCTGTTGTATTATTGTATCCTAAATTTGCACTTCCTGAACTAAGGGCACTTCTTGCCACACTAGTTACATGTGCATCGTCTAATGATATAGAAATAACATTTGCGGCATTAACACTATTTGTAATACCTGTGCCAACACTAAGTTGTCTTAAAAAGTTTGTTGATCCAGAGAAAGTTGCTAATGAATAATCACCACTACCGTCACCTAAATCAATTGTTGTTACTGTAGCATCAACTAAGTCTACTACTGTATTACCTTGAATACCTTTAAGTTTGTTGTTTACACCATCATAGAAAATTGTACCATTAACTAATAAGTTTGCTGGTGTATGTCTAGCACCTAAACTTAAAGCACCGTCAACTGTTAATCTTTCTAATGGTCTGTTTCCTGTTGTATAAAGTGCATTTGAATTTAAGTCGTAAACATTAGTGTATGTTGCAACGTTTCCAAAGTCTCCAATAAATGTTGTACTCTTACCAAAGTTTTGGAAGTGTGCTCTTGGTACACCAACTTCAACTGCATTATAACTTGCTACTGCATTTAATGTTCCTGTAGTTTCACTACCTAAATAAGTATCTGTAGTATCTGCATTACCAGTTAAAACTAAAAGATTTGAACCACTAATTACTGTAGCAGAAACTGTTGTGTTACTTCCTACCAGTGAACCAAAACTATTTTTATAAAAACTTGTTAATACGTTTGAACTAAAACTTTGTCCTGCGGCAAAGGCGGCATTTGCTGACTTAACATGTCGCATGTTACTGATTGACGTAAATGTACCTGCACCATTAAATTCTGCGTTTACATTTGCATTGCCATCAATACCACGTTGAAATAATACGTCACCTGTTACTGTTAAGTTACCTGACCTTTCCTGTGATAGTGTTAACTCACCTGATCCTTGTGCACCTTGGTGTAGTATAGCATATCTATGGTCAAACTGTCTAGTTCTTATAAAAATATTTTGTGTATCATCTGAATTAAAGAATGATATGGCATTGTTTGCCGAATTTGGATTACTTAATGAACTGTCGTCACCTGTTACAAGTGTACCGTTTGCTAATTTAGTACCTAGTATAAATGCATACGAACCTTGTAATTCAAAATCTTTATCAACTTTATTTACATCTACATTTGCCTTTAAGGCATTGTTAGCCGCTACAACTGTTGTATCTACATAATTTTTTGTAGCACCATGTTGTGGGCCTGTTGGGTCTGCTAATGCTATAATATTTTGAGAACCTAAATCTAGGTCTCCTGTCATTGCAACATTACCATTTTTAAATATTGTGTTACCTTCTATATTGGCGATACCTGCAGTTAAAACGTTACCAACGTTAGCATCATCTATCAATGCGTTTGCAATTTCGCCTAATGTATCTAGTGCCGCTGGAGCATCTCCAAGCACTTGGTTAATTCTGTTATCTACATATTGTGTAGAAGCAACTTTCGATGTTGCATCAGTATTGTTTTGTAATGCTACTGTTACTACAGCACCTGTTAAATCTACATTTGCACTTGCTACCACATCATTAGTAAATGTTTTAACACCAGCAATACTTTGATTGCTTGTTAAATCAACATGCGGATTACCAAATGTTACTGAGCCTGCTCCGTCTGTTGTTAAAACTTGATCCGCTACACCATCTGCTGTTGGTAATGTGTATGCACCATTTATGTTTGCTGTGCCTGTTGTTGTAATACCAGCCGCATTTGTTGTTAATTTAGCGGCTCCTTGATATCTAAGGTCAACTCCTAATGCTGTTGCTTGAATGGCATCGTAGTATGTACCACCTTGTTTTACAATTAATTTAATACCTAAACCGTCTGATTTTAAATGTAAACTACCAGTTCCTAAATCTTCTACAATAGAGTCTGCACCATCGTGATGTATTTTAAAGTCACTACCATCACCTAATACAATACTCTCATCATCACCAAGTGTAATTCCGTCAACTGCTATATTTCCTACTGTAATGTTTCCACTGAATATAGCATCGTCACTAAATGTTTTTACACCTGCAATGCTTTGAGCACCACTAGTTCTAACTACTGTACTATCTACTTCAAATACGCCTGTAGAACTGTTATAATTTAATCCATCTGAAGCACTAACATTTGCTCTGACTCTTTCTGTAAAGTCATACATTTGATTACTTGCAATATTGGCTGATACTGGAGCAACATTTCCTACTCTACCTTTAGTATCTAAATCAAATACCATATGGTGCGTTGCATTACCATATGTTGTTGTACTTGCAGGTGCACCTGAATAGTCAACTAAATCAATTGAATAATCTGCACCTTCTACATTTGAATTTCCATTTGCTACAGATACATTACTAGTATTTGCTAGGGTGGCAACGTAATTACCTGTTGTGTCATCACTTAATGCAACTGCATCTGATTCAACTGTTGTTGTTCCAATATTAATACTGATATTTCCACTACCATCAATAGTAGTGTTACCTGTACCAGTAACATCTCCTGTTAGTGTGGTTGTAATAATTCTTGGTGTGTGCCATTTATCTGCTGTATTGGCAACACCTGTAAATCTTGCGTTTGTTAAAACATTAGCCGTTGCGCCTGTTCCTATGTTAAGGCTACCAATAGTAACATCTAAGTTACCTCCAACAGTTACTTTATCTTGTACTTCTAAATCGTCTGTAATTAATGCATTGGATAATGTAGAATTTCCTGTGATGTTAGCAACACCATCTAGTGTTACTAAATTTGCGTTTAGGGTAATATTATCAGTGTCATTATAACCCACAGTAAGTGCGTTACCGTTGACTGCTAGTCTAACGTTTCCTACGTCTGAATTTATTTGTAAGTAAGCATTTCCTACGTCGCTGTCGCTGTTAATAACATAACCGTCTGCAACATTAACTGTTTGCGTATCGTTTAAAAATGTTATGGCGCCGGAGGCTTGTAAGGCTCCGGTAATTGTTACGTCACCGCCAAATGTGGCATTTCCTGTTACGTCTAAAAAACTTGTGGACGATACTCCGCCCTTTACAAATAGATTTCCATCTGGATTGAAATTTGTTTTGTTACCCATATACCTTAATCGCCTAATGTTTAAAACTTATATGTTGTATTTATCTTTTTCGGCAAAAAGTCAAAAAAAAGCACACCCGAAGGTGTGCTCTTTAAATCTAGTAAGTTCCTTAGTTCTTACTGGAATGCAACGTTTGACAATGTAATTGCGTCAACGTAGTCTGCCGCATTACCAAGAGATGAAGCAGTATTTGTAAGTTCGATATAACCATATCTAGTCATAAAACTTACTACTGGTTCAAATGTGCTTGGATCCATAACTGGGCCTGTGCTCATTAATGGAATGTATGGGCAATAGAATGCAGGTGCATCAGTTTCGCTTGAACCTTTGTAACCAACAAGTACTTTAGTACCGTCAGCCGCATAACTGTCAACAAAAACTTTGATAGATCCGTTAAGGACACCAGCAAGTTTTGTGTTAGTAGGTGCTTCGAAAGAACCTTCAGTTGTTCTAGCAAAAGTAGAAGTAGACGCTGATTGTAAAATTGTTAATGCTTCTGGTGAAACAACAATATAGTTACCAGCACCACGTCTTGTTCTTGCCGCGATTCTGTTTGCCGCTCTGTTAATCTCAATAGCCAATAACGCATGTCTGTCACCAACGTATGCTGGTTTGTAGTCTGTGCTAATGCTGTTAAAATCAAGAGCTGTACCTGTTCCAGCGAGTGTTCTAAGAGAACCAATAATTTCTTGGTCAATCTCTACAACGATCTCTTGTGCTAGAGCCTGCATGATTTCTGCTTCAACGTCAAGTCCGTGCATTGCTTCGGCATCTTGAGCTGACTCAAATGTCCATCTAGCACTTAAACGTCTTGTTTTCGCTTCAACAGTTTGTTTCAAGATTTGGATACTCATTTTGTTACCCGCAGTTCCTTCTGAAGCCGCTGTAGCATCAGGTGAACCTGAGTATGAATTTGCAATCTTGAACGGTGATAATGCTTCGTCACCAGGGTTAACGCCTGACGCCGCTTGTGCATATCTCACTCTCAATGTGTGAATTTGTCCTACTGGACCACTCATAGGTTGTACCCCTACAAGTTCGTTAGCAATGACCGAAGGCATAACCCTTCTAATCAAAGGTAACATTACTTTATTTAATGTTGCAATGTTGCCAGCCTGTGTAGCACCCGCTGTGGATGATTCCTGAAGATATCTTTTGCTATTTTCAAGGACCACGTCAAGTGTACTTTTTCTTGAACCACTTAAACCCTCAAGTAGTGCATCCTTAGTTGCTGACCAATTGCTTTCAAATAATTCTGCCATTTTGTTTCTCCTAATTTGAAAGTCCGGCTAATTTACGGATTTCGTCTATTTCGACGACCGTCTGCTCATCTTCAGTTGAAGGCTGAACATCTTTATTACCAGTGTGTTCTTTTGTCACTGATTCTGTTAATGGTTTACGATCCTCTTTAAGTGTTTCGCCGTCTAAAACACTAGGAAGATATTTGTTAAATTGCTTCTCTAGGTTTTCTGTTTTAACACTTTCAAGAAGGTCTACCATTATTTCTTTCTTACCTTTTGCTAAAGGTTTAAGCAAACTATCAAGTTGTTCTTTACGAGCATACTTGTCTTCTGCTATTCTCAACTTGCTTTCAGTAAGTTTAGTTTCATCTGCTTTCGCTTCTGCAACTGCTTTACTTTCTTCAAGTTGTTTTTTAACTTCAGCAATTTGTTTTTCTAAATCTTTCACATCTGAAGATTCATTCAAGTAACTTGAACGATATTCATTTGCAAATGATTCAAATATTCTACGACCGAAATCGTTTTCTCTTGCGGCTGTGATATCGTCTCTAAATTGTGCAACATTCTCTTTTACAATCTTGTTGACAACTGTTTCAACTTTGTCAGCGGCTTTTTTAATGAAGTCTGATTTTGATTCAGCAAGTTGTTTTTTGCCTTCTCTAACCATTTTCACTTTTTGCTCAACTAGTGCTTGTTTGTCTTCATGGAACTCTTTAAGTTCGCCTGCTAATTGTTCAACAACGAAGTTGTCAAGTTTAGTAACATGTGATTGAACGTTAGTTCTATCTGCTCTTAACTCTTTGACTTCTTTTGCTAATTGCTCAGCGACAAATTTTTCTAGTTTTTTGGCATGTTCGCTAACAGCCTTTTTGTAAGTAACTCTTTCTTCAGCAACTTTTTGTTTATCTTCAGCAAGTTCTTGCATTTCTGCTTCAACTCTTTCTTTGATAAAACCGTCAACTGCTTCAACAATTAAGCCTTTGTCATGCTCATATCTTTGAGCAAACTCTTCCCTTAATTCTGCTGTAAGTTCCTCACGGGCTTCGGCAAGACGACTTTCCCAGGCCTCAACGATACTTGTACGAACTTCTTCGTTAATATCGCTAGACTCGATAAGGTCTTTAAAATTTACTGCCATAGTAGTCTCCTACCTCAATTTTAGTTCATTAATAAAATTAATGATTTGTTTACTAAGATGCTTTTCTGCACCTTTGTTTTCTGTATAGTCTTGGGCAATATCATATATCATGCTACCGCCTCTCATGTTAAACAAAGACTCATAAATGGTCTTTGGATAGGCATCTGGGGCACTTGGTTGGGCGACTATATCAACAGTAACGATATCAAAATCGGAAACTTTACCGCTTTCGTTTACGTTACCACTCCCTCTGCTGGATACTCCAAGTTTTGCGCCTGCTTTAAGTAAAGCCTTTGCAATATTCCCCATTGGTGTATCAATAATTTTCAATTTACCCAAACCGTTTGAGCCATCGCATTGCATTTCTGTAATGATATGACTTACACGGTCTAAGTTAATTTGTAACTCTTCTGGATGGTCTAATTCTCCCATCACAGTTTCACCACCTTGTAGTCTATTAGTGACGTTTTCAACAGCACGTTGAATTTCATCCTTTGGATAAACTCGTCCATTCTGGTTTTTTACATCACCTTGAATGAACAATCCTTGCATGAATAAGTCTTTCCCATCGTTACCTTCCATTATCTGGATGTTACTTTGTTCTGGACCTAAGTATTCGTATAATTTACGCACCGTTAAAAACTCCTAGTAAACTCAATTAAGCCTTTTTAGGTTCAACTTTGATGTTATCAGTAGTTGGGTTGGCTTTAGCCGCCTCGCCTTTATTACCTTCACCGCCGTCTTTGACTGCTACAGGGTCACCTGCGCCTTCAACTTTAGTACCTGCTGGCTTTTTTGTTAATGGTGATTCGTTGTTATCAGCGTCGCCACCTTTTGGTTCTGCAACGTTATCAGATAACTTAGTTGCTTCTTCAACAACTTCGTCGTCTTCTTCTTCAACAACTTCTTCATCTAAATCGTATTCGACTGACTCTTCTTCCATTTCTGGTTCCATTTCCATGTCCATTTCTGGTTCCATGTCCATTTCTTCGTCGTCGCCTTTGTCTTCGTCTGAAAGTAGTTTTTCAAATTCAGCTCTAAGGTCTTCTAATTCAGATTCTAAGTCATCGACTTTATCTTCTAAATCTTCGTCACCTTCTTCGCCTTCTTCTTCACCATCTTCTTCACCAATCTCGTCCATGCTGATTTCTTCATCTGCTTCTTCAACATCTGAAACAAAATCTGCTTCTGGGTCTGCTTGGTCTATCATTTCTTCAACAGCATCTTCTTCAGATTCTACTGACTCGTCCATGTCCTTGTCGTCCTTTTTGGACTTCTTCTTCATTTCTTCGTTAGTTTCTTCTGATTCTTCAACTGCTTCTTCTTCAGTGTTTTCTTCTTCGACTACTTCATCTTCATCTAAAATACGTTCGTACTCTGCTCGAGCAGTTTCAACGACATATTCGTGAAGTAGCTCTTCGGCACGCTCGTTATCTTCAGCAAGTAGGAATTCTAAAACCTGTTCTAGTTTACTGCGTTCTGACATTATGAGCTCCTAATATTAATATATAAGTTATTGTAAGTGTACACATTCGTGGACATATACATAATATAATGTATGTTTACTTATTAACAGATGTGTTTTTGTGATTAAAACAGGCTTTTTTGACTGTTTTTTTGAGTCTTTTTGTGATATGTGAAAGGTTTTTGTATGCTTTTATTTAGCCATATTATGCTTATTAATGTGTGAAATGACCTTAAATGAGAAATCCATATGAGATTCAACAGATAAATGATTATCACAATGCATTCCAGGACTTTTATCCCAACTGCCATATATTTCATCCGCTAAATGTAGTGACTCAGATATACCTGAATCAAGCACATTTTCTTCATTTAAATACTTTAACCAAGGTGTAGGGTTGTCAGGATATTCTGTGTGTTTCTTCTGTTTATCTATGAAAGTATCCTCTGCCCAATCGAATGTATTTGGGCAAAAAATAAATTTTATGGCATTCTTTTGCAGTTTTAAGCAGACACCAAGTAATATAAGATGTTGTTTATATCTTTCTAAATCAGCATCAAAGAAGTATAAAAACCATTTTTTGTATGCTTCATAGGAGTTTTCTGAAAACACATCTTTGTATCTTTCATGAAAATATCCTTCACCAAACTTTTTGTTTAAATCTTCTCCAAATATAGTAGACAGGCTATCTATTATAATAGTAGGGTCATATCCTTTGCCATATCCAGGTGCATGTTCATCTCTAAACTTCTCGCCTTGTAACATATTATAGTCAACGTTATCCCAACTTTTAGTAGGATCAAAACGTTTGTCGTTTAATAGTTTAAGTTCTGTTCTTGTAACTGTTGTAGCATTTATAATAACTAAGTCTGGCTTTATATCTTGGTCTATAAGATAATCCACCTGCATAGCAATACCAGAATTGCTACAGGCTGGTTTAGCCAAGTTAATATATTCTGCGTTATAATAATCGGAAATTAGTTTGCCAAACTCGATATCTGGCATATTGATATCACGACAACTCCAACTGCAACCGCATACTGCGATTTTCATTAAAAGCCGCCAGTATCAGCCTGTTGTTGTTTGGCATACATGATAGATGCAAATTCTGCCTGTTCGATATTTTCCTGTTTCTTTAATTCTCTATACTTGCGTAATTTGTTTAAAGTTTCTAAAGTAAGTTTAGTCTTACGAGTATCATCTATATCTCTTTTGGCAGACCTATCATTTTGCGGATTGTAAAATTCGTCAAGTCTCATTATATTTGTTCTCCTGTGCCTGGTGCTTCAGGTGACATTGTATTCACATCTGGAGTTACTACTTCTTCTGAAGGATCCGGAATGTCATCTACTGGACTGTCTAAGTCCAAGTCTCCACTTGGTCCAGGTCTTACACCTACGTTTCGTAGACCTAATTCTTCGACACCTGCATTATTTGTATTATATTTGTTTTCTTGTTTCCAATAATGCTCGTTGTCTTTCATTTCTTCTTCACTTAAACCTAAGTATTTTTTCAACTTGAACTGTTGACTTAAATACGGAACTGCTTCTAAACTAGTAAACAACGTTGCTCGTTGTGTATCTAAGTCTAATTCTCTGTAACTGCTAAAGTTTTGTGGTTCACTAAAGTCTAAGTTAAATGTACTATTATCAATTTCTATACCTTTATAATTAAGATACATTTTAAATTCTCTATCTAAGTTTCTAATAATTTGTTTTTGTAAACGTTGACAATATTTTGCAAACTGATGTTCTTGAATATATGCAACTCCTACTTTACCATCATTGTATTGTGCTGTTCCATCATCTGGTCCAGTAGGTAAGTAAGAACTTGGTACTCTTAAACCTCTTAACAATTTGTTGTTAAAGTATTTAAGGTCATCAATTTCACCTAAGTTAGTACCGCCTGGTAGTGTGTCTACTTTTGAACCTCTACCATCTGCCGTTTGAGCAAAGAAATAATCTTCTAACATACTCATTGGATTGTAAGCGGCGTCTGCCACGTTTGCTCCATCTTTATTTTTATTAGGAACACGTTTTTGTTGTACTTCGTATTTTATTTTTTCTAAATATTGTTGTGCTTTATGTGGTGGCATGTTACCAACATCAATAAAGAACACACGTCTTTCAGGTGCTCTATGCACTCTGTAAATAATAATTGAATCTTCTAATAATTCTTTTTGTTTGAAAACTTTAAATACTGGCTCTAATATGCTAATACCAAAGGGCCAGTTATGATCCATACCTTCTGTTAAACTTACATGCACCACATGTTGTGCATCTACAGGCATGCCTTGACTTGCTCCTTGACTAGGATCGTTTTGTAATTTGTAGTTTCCTGCTTGGGCACCAATATTACCACCTGCTAACATTCCTCCACCAGCACCATATGGTCTGGTATGTATTGCCGCTGGTGATGTTGCCGCTAATTGTTCAAAGTTTGCTTCAAGGTTTTTGATAAAATATGTTTCAATCTTTTTACCTTTACTTTCATTTACAACAACTTTTTCTATATTTGCTGGATCTGTCCAATATAGTTTATAAGTTTCAGGGTCTCTAATAAAGAATTGGTCACCATATTTTAATGTACTACGGAACATTTTAAATGCTCTACGTCTCATGTCATTTAAGTTACACCATTGCTCTAGTGTTTTACTTAAAATTTTCATTTCAGTTTCACTTGGGTCTTCATTAAATGAAAAAGTGAATGGTTGTTCTGTTGTGTCGTCGTCTTGTGTAGAAAATTCTGCGAGAATATCTAGTGCCGCATTGATTTCTAAATCATTATCCATTTGGTCATACTGTACATAACGCATTAATCTGTTTGGAGAACCAGCATAAACTTCTGGTAACCAACTGCTATACCTAGTATGGGTTGTGCTATATCCATCCGTGTTTTGACCTGTAACGTTTGCAGGTAAACCGGAATTAGAACTGTTAAAATATTTTCGCCAAGTTGCCATAAAATCTCTCTTTATATGTGTATATTTATCACTTTCTTGGATCTATGTCAACTAAAACGGAATTGGATTATTTCTATAAGTCTAATTCACCAATTGCTTTAGTTTCTTTTTTGAGCAATCTGTTGTTTTCGCTTTGTAGGTCTCTGATCTCTGCAAGTAGCATTTCTACTGCTTCTCCGGCTTCTGTACCTACCTGTTTAGCACCATCTTTCATCTCATCCAATATGCTTGGTTTTGGTGATGTAATTGGGCCTGCCGGAATTTCTGGTCCAACCATATTGGTAGTTGGTACTTGGTCTGCTGAAATAGGTGTTGAACCTATTCCTGCTAAAGAACCTGCCATGCCATCTTGTTGTACTGGTTGAGGTGCTTGTACTGGTGTAGGAGCAAATGCTTTCAATAACATTAATTTTGCTATAGAACCTGCACCTAAGTTTTCTACAGACATTCTCATCTTGTCTATACTTGCACCAATCATTAAGAATTTTCTTGCTATTGCTTCTGCATTAAGTGAGGACAATGCATCTTCAAATGTTGCCAGTGTGCCACCCATGTTTTTCATGGTGTCTGCCATCTTGTTAATGTCTTTAGCACTATCTCCTATTTTGGCTAGTTTGTCAAAAGGTGATTCACTACCAAATAGTTTTCCTAATCCGTCTAATAATCCACTTATTAGACCACCGGCACTTAATGCCATCATGCCTGCACCTAAACTTAACAAGGCAGGTGCCGCCAATAATAAGTTTGCGTAATTTACTTGACCTAACAATAAAAGTTTTTCTGCAAGACCTTCTAATCCTGCATTTGCCATACTGCCAAATATACCCAATGGCATCAATGCAACACCTAGAGCCGCTAATGCAACACCTGATAAAATCATTCCTGGTATTGCAAGTACAAGCATAGTCATTGTTCCACCCAATGCGAGTAGGCTACCTACTACATCCATCATTGGTAAATCACCTATTGCTTTTAATCCTTCTGCTAACGGTCCCATTGCTTTACCAAATATCATTGCACCAATGGCAAATGGTATTAATGCGGCACCTAATGCCGCAATGGCTATTGAGCCTAGTAATATAAATGGTAATGCAAATCCCATACTAGCCGCCGCTACACCTAATGTTATCAATGAACCTGCCAATACTGCGACAGTTTCTATGCCTACATCTTTCATCATGTTTAGTGCAAATGCTAATGGTACAATAGAGGCACCCAATGCCGCTATTGCTACAGCACCTGGTAACAATATTGATAATATAGGACCTAGTACTGCACCTGCTAAACCAATTGATATCAGTGAGCCTGCCAATACTGCAACTGTTTCAAACCCAACACCTTTCATAATGTTAAGTCCAAATGCTAATGGTATAATTGAAGCACCTAATATGGCTACTGCCGCCGCACCTTTAATCATTGCTGTTGAGCCTTTGCCTAACACATTAGCCAATGCCGCTAATCCACCTAGTGCTATTGTGCCTTTGATAATTGCCGCAAAGTCAACTTCATTGAATTGTTTAAGTCCAACTCCTGCTAAACCAACAGAAGCACCTAACAATGCAATAGCCGCCGCTCCTTTTAATACTTTGTTATCGCCGAACTTCTTAACAGCATTTGCAATACTACCTAAGAAGCCACCACTTTTGCCCATAGGCATTGTCATCTTGTCTGCGGCTTTAGAATCACCGCCCATCATACCTGAAAGTTTTTTGCCTATGCCACCTGCTTTTTCTTTAAGTCCTGTTGGCATCATGCCTGCGGCTTTGTCTTTAAGTCCGCCTAACATACCACCGGCTGATGAAGCCATTTTGCCAACGGCATTTGGTGCCCCACTTGACATAATCTTGCTCATAAACCCAGATGCCATAGTTGCAACTTTACTTGCTACATCTTTAGACTTACTGAATATTGCTTGTCCAAACACACTTGCATATCCACTTATTTTAGATGCTATGCCTTTAGCCTGAGCCATTGGGAAATTTGCTTTAGCAAATTGTATAGCATTATTAAGAATGTTTTTACCTGCTGTGGCACCTTGGGCAAACATGTTTTTGGTGTAGTTCATTGCATTCATGGCTAAGTTTTTAACTATAGGACCATATTTCGCAAACATGTTTTTTGAATAATTTAATGCATTTACGGCTACTCCTTTTACTACAGGTCCATATTTTGCAAATATGTTCTTTCCGAACTCCATAGCACTACCCATAAACTGTGAAGCATAAGCCTTTGCGGCTGGCATTATGTATGCTGTTGCAATATATTTTGCTACTGTTAAACCTAACCATGCTTTTATGAATAATCCTATTGCTGAAAATAGTAATCCAGTGGCTTTACCTACAAGACCTTCAAACATTGCACCAAAGTCAAATCCATCATCTGTTTGGAATTGTGCAAAAAATCCTGCTATGTCTTTTGCAACATCAACAACTGCTGATACAAAACTTTTTATAGCAGGTATAAATTGCTCAACCATTTTTGCGGAGTCCATTGCCTTGCCGCCAATTTCGTCCATGCCTATTCCAAATATACCAAATATTTCCTTCATGCCATCTTCAAGGGCACCTGCTACTTCTGGATTTGCAAATAAACTGTAGAAGGCATTTGAAAACCCTCCTGAAACTTGTGTAATTATTTTATTAAATCTGTTTGTACCTGTTTGTACTGCATCCATATCAAATGCTGTTCCAAACATATTATTAATTTCATCTATCTTTTCTTCACTCTGTTCGAATTGAGTGATTGCGTTTGCCATTGTTTGTGCCGCTTGGTCACCTGTTCTCGCCATTAAGAATATACGTTGTTTTTCTGATGCTGACAAGTTACCCAATGACTTGGTAACTGTTGTTGTCATTTCTTGTGCTTGTTTCTGAGTCAGTGTACCATTACGCATAGCCTCTGTGAACTCATTCATTGGTCCTGCTAAACTAGGCAATGCTGTAGCAAAGCCAACTGCCGCATCCGACATACCAATAGCACCTGCAGAACCGGCTTCTAAAAATGCCGCCGCAATATCTTGTCCTGCTTTACCACCCATTGCCGCCATTCCGCTGGCAAATGTTTCTATACCTGCAACAACATCACTTCTAACTGTGTCGCTAAATTGCAATAATGATGCTGTTAATAATCCATTGTCTTGTATCAAACTATCTACAAATGCTCTTAATTCTTCTGTACTAACACCAAGTGCTGTAGAATATGCCATTTGAGATTTGATTGTCATTCGAACCTGTTGGTTCATTCTTGATTGGCTTACGTTGCCAATGTTTAATAATTTCTGCCTGTTTGCGATAGCATCACCAAATTGCTCCATGCTATCTTCCATTGCCATACCCAAGTCTTGTGATATAGCCGCCGCATATTCCATTTGACTTGCAAATCTACCTATACCACCTACAGCAACAACATTTGCATATTGACCTATAAGTGCCGCACTTTGCTTGAATCCACCTGTAAGTCCACTTAATGCACTTACACCAAGTCCTGCACTATCACTAAATCCTTGGAATGTTGTATTAAAGCCAACACCAGTTGCGGCTAATTCATTTAAACTATCACCTGCTCCTAACATAGTGTTACCTATGTATGTTGCATAACCTACTAATGTACCTGCAACATAGGAACCTGCTTTAAATATCATTCCACCGAATTTGAATATTGCTTTACCTACATTTTCACCGTCTGATTCAAA